>Ga0114972_10000416_pt1 | contig 31701 bp, 34 predicted proteins | sample M_140807_EF_Meta_FD_87354 | JGI IMG/M metagenome (GOLD analysis project Ga0114972, IMG submission 87354) | Freshwater microbial communities from Lake Montjoie, Canada to study carbon cycling - M_140807_EF_MetaG | ecosystem: Environmental > Aquatic > Freshwater > Lake | place: Lake Montjoie...
ATCCTTGTTCTTGGTTGCGCCGTGGGACTGTTTACGGTGGGCCACTCCGGTGGAGGCGAACTGGTGCTGATGGAACAGATGCAGTTGTTTCTCCAGAAGATCGGTTCCGGTCTGATTATTGGCGTGATCCTCGGTTATCTGGCCCGATTCAGCCTTGAGCAGTTCGTGGATCACAGTCACCAGCTGTTAATCCTCGGCGTGGCGATTGCCCTGCTCTCCTATGGGCTGGCCGAAACCCTGGGGGGTTCGGGCTTTATCTCAGCCTACGTGACCGGGCTGTTCATGAGCAATCACGTGTATCACAACAGCCGCATCAATGACGAAACGTTGGTGGAAACGCTGCTGCCCTTCAACACCATGACCGAAATCACCATCTTCCTGATTTTCGGCATAGAGATGAACCCTGCCAAAATGCTTGGCTCGCTTCCGGAAGGCATCGTGATCGCCCTCGGCATGATGTTGATTGCCAGGCCCTTGAGTGTGCTGGCCTTTCAGTGGCTCTCTCCCTTCAACCTCAGGGAATCCCTGTTGATTTCCTGGTGTGGACTCCGCGGTGCCGTGCCCCTCGCCCTCAGCTTCACGTTGGTGGAGGCGATTCCCCATGTGCGGGGCATCGATACGGCCCTGGTGCCGGCCCTGGTCAACAACGCCGAGGTGATCGTGTTCTGCGTTGTGGTGCTCAATTTGCTGCTTCAGGGCCTCAGCCTCGGCCCCCTGGCCCGCTGGCTCAACCTGGGCAACGACGACGCCCCTGCTGCAGCAGCCAGCCACGGTTGAGCTGAACCCGCCGCGCCCATCATCAGCTGCGCCCCCGCTGACCGGGAAGGGGGAGGGGGTAGGTGCTCCAGGTCTGGCTCGATGCAGAGGCGGCGTCTGGTGGCTTTGTTGCGGACAGCCCATCGGCCGCTGAAGAATCCATCGGCGAAGGCGAACCTGGCCGGGCAAGCCGCCAGCTCTGGCCGCGCTCACCCCGGGCCAGGTACAACTCAAAGGGGCTGTCGACCCGGATCGGATCGTCGGCCAATCGCCAATCAAAACGTCCGGACAGCCGCAGGCCGCGGGCATCCCCGATCGGCATCGCCTGCTGATCCTCAACCCGGACCCGGCTGACCTGGGGCAGTCCCGGCGGCTCCAGTTCCAGGGCCCGGGCGATGGATCCCTGGGTGAGCTGGATCTGCAGGGCAAGGGCATCCAGCAGCACCGACCGCGGCGGTTGGCCTACTCCACCGCAGCCAACCAAGGCCAGGGGGAGGAGCAGCAGCGCCAGCCCAACGGCGAGCCGCCTGAGAGCCCCACGCCATAGGCCAGGTGGAATCAGAACACCGGTGCGGCTGTGGGGCGGCGGGGGAGGCAGCATGGGGGCGTTCGCTCGGATCTCCATGATCGGCTGGCTGCAGGGGCGACTCTCCGAAACCTGGCAACTGGCCGGCCGCTGCGGAGCCCTGCTGGTCTGCCAGGGCGTGGGCTACGAGCTGCAACTGAGCCCGCGGCACTGGCAGCGGCTTCCCCCCGCAGGGACGGAGCTCAGTTTGCACGTGCACCAAAGCATCCGCGACGACGGCTGGACGCTCTTCGGGTTCGCCGACCGGATCGAGCGGGATCTGTTCCGGGAACTGCTCGGTGTGAGCGGGGTGGGCCCCCAGGCGGCCCTCGGGCTGCTCGGCACCCTTGAGCCCCGGGAGCTGGTGAGTGCGGTGGTGCGCAGTGATCTGCGCCGTCTCTGCCAGGCGCCTGGGGTGGGGAAGCGCACCGCCGAGCGCCTGGCGGTGGAATTGCGGGAGCGATTCAGGGAACGCTTCGTGGCCCTGGTGGATGGGGCCGACAGCAGCAGCGATGGGGATGACCTGCCAGGGGAGGCGTTGCCCGATGCCGTTAGCACCGACGAGGTGGGCATCACCCTGGCGGCCCTGGGCTACGAGGCCTTGGAGATCCATCGGGCCCTGCGGGCCGTGGCCGCTACGGGCCTGGCTGGCGATGCCCCTGTGGACACCTGGATCCGCGATTGCCTTCGCTGGCTTTCCCAATCCGCAGCCTGATCATCAGCCCCAGCTAGAGCGGAACCGCCTGGCATGGAGGAACGAACGCCCGGAACGGGGTCCTCCGCCAGGTAAAGTCTTGGTTTGCACCAATCGGGGCCCGCACCCGCCCATGCCGCTCACCACCACCAAGAAGCAGGAACTGATCAACGGTCACCAAACCCACGGAACTGACACCGGCTCGGTGGAAGTGCAAGTGGCGATGTTGAGCGAGCGCATTCAGCAGCTCAGCGGGCACCTGCAGAAGAACATCCACGATTTCTCATCCCGCCAGGGCCTGCTCAAGATGATTGGCCGGCGCAAGCGCCTGCTCGGCTATTTGCGGGCCCAGAGCGGACAACGCTATGCAGCGTTGATCGAGAAGCTCGGCATTCGCGGGTGACCCCCTTCCGCCATCCCAACCCATGGCCCCCAGGAGGGATTCGAAGGACGAAGACGCCTCCCCTAGCCAAGGGTTCGGCGCTGGCGGTGGCGAGACAATTCCCGGCGCCGCCAAGGCCCCTACCAAGCCCCTTGCAGCTCTTGGGGCCAAAAACTCCAAGACCGCCTTGAAAGTAAGCCGAGGCCCCGGGAGCGGAAAGCGCACTTCTGTCCAAAGGGCCATCCCCGATGCGGTGGCCAACCGCATGGCACGCCGCAGTGCCCTCGCCAGCGGCTTTCCCACCCTGATGGGAATGACCGTTTTCGTGGCCAGCTACCTGCTGGTGAGTCGCGACATTCTTGATGTCCCGCCCGCAGCTACGCTTGTGGCCTCGGGTGGCTGCTTCCTGCTCGGCCTGGTGGGCCTCAGCTACGGGGTGTTTTCCTCCAGCTGGGAAGAACAGCCCGGCAGCCTTCTCGGCGCCGAGCAGATCCGCGTCAACGTGGGCCGACTGCGGGAATCGATCCGTAGCATGCGCCAGGCTGGCCCCGGGGATTCCCAAGGCTGATCATTGTCTCTTGGGATCCGGAGAGCTCTCCTAATCCAGCCTCAACTGGCCCCCAGCGGCGAACAAAGGCTCACCTTGAAACTGGCCGAGGTGAGGGTGGCCACCGCCGACTCGCCATCGGCCACACAGAATTGGGGACCCAAGCGGACGTAACGGCTGAGCTGGTCGTCGAGAACCCGGGCCACCACCGGCACCCGCACACCCACCTCCTCCTGGCCGGGCCGGTGGGCCTGCAGGCATTCCCGCAGCCGGTGCTGAATCGCGATGTCGCCGGCCTGGTCGGCGGGCAATTCCACCACCAGCAGGCGCAGATCCTCGATGCTGCGGCAGTCGTCCACGATCAGCTGCACCCGCTCGTCGCGCCGGTCCACCGAAGCCCACACCAACAGCCGGGCATCCAGCATCAGGTGGTCGGCCAGCCGCGCGTACGACTTGGGGAACACCACCGCCTCACTGGTGCCCGTGAGGTCCTCAAGTTGCAGCACGGCCATCCGGTCGCCCTTGCGGGTGTTCACCTGGCGCAGCTCAGCCACCATGGCCACCACGCTCACCTTGGCCTTGTCGGCCTGCTCCTCCAGGCTGCCCAGACCGATCGGGGCCAGCAGGTTCACCTGGCTGCCGAGCTGGCGCAGGGGGTGGTCTGAGATGTAGAAGCCCAGGAGCTCCTTCTCCAGCTTGAGCTTCTCCCGCGGCGGGTAGTCGGCCACAGGGGCGGCCTTCGGAGCGGTGGAGAGATCGGCGGGGGCAGCGCCGGAGTCGGCGGCGGGGGCCGCAAAGAGATCGAAGAGGTTGCCCTGGCCGCTGGCCCGGTCCTTGGCCCGGGAGGAGGCCCAGTCGAGGATCAGGTCGAGATCGGCCATCAACTGGGCCCGGTTGGCGCTGGGCTCCAGGGCATCGAGGGCTCCGCAGTGGATCAGCGATTCAATGGCGCGGCGGTTGAGCTGCTGGCCGCTGAGGCGGTCGCACAGGTCAGCCAGCGATTGAAAGGCTCCTTCGCTGTGGCGGGTTTCGATCAGGGAGCGGATCGCCCCCTCGCCAAGGTTGCGAACCGCCGAGAGGCCAAAGAGGATCCGCTCGCCCACGGGTGTGAAATCGATGCCGGAGGCATTCACATCGGGGGGCATCACCTCAATGCCCATGGCATTGCAGTTGGCGATATAGCGCTGCACCTTGTCGCTCGCGCCCGCATTCACCGTGAGCAACGCGGCCATGTAGGCCACCGGGTAATGGGCCTTGAGGTAGGCGGTCTGATAGGTCACGGCGCCATAGGCCGTGGAATGGCTCTTGTTGAAGCAGTATTCGGCGAAGAGAACCATCTGCTCAAATAGCGCCTCGGCCACCTTCGCATCCACTCCCCGTTCAGTGGCCCCTGTCACAAAGAGGCTCTGGTGCTTCTCCATCTCGCTTTTCTTCTTCTTGCCCATCGCCCGACGCAGCAGGTCGGCCTCGCCAAGGGAATAGCCAGCCAGATCCTGGGCGATCTTCATGATCTGCTCCTGATACACCATGATCCCGTAGGTCTCCTGCAGGATCGGCTCGAGCTTGGCGTGGGCCACATCGATCCGCTCGCGGCCGTGCTTACGGTTGATGAATTTGGGGATCAGCCCGGCATCGAGCGGGCCGGGCCGGTATAGGGCGAGGATCGAGGAGATATCCTCCAGGGATGAGGGTTTAAGGTCGCGCACGATCTGGCGCATACCACTCGATTCGAGCTGGAAGATGCCCTCCAGGTCTCCCCGCGCCAACAGGGCATAGGTGCCCTCATCTCCGGCCGGCAGGTCGTCGGGATCCACCCGCACGCCGCTGCTCTGCTCCACCAGATCGAGGGTCTTCTGGATCATCGTGAGGTTCTTGAGACCCAGAAAATCCATCTTCAGCAGCCCCATCGACTCCACGTCCTCCATGAAGTACTGGGTGATCACCTGGCCGTCGTTGTTGCGCTGCAGCGGCACCAGCTCATCGAGGGGATCGGCAGCGATCACCACGCCGGCGGCATGCACCCCAAAGGTTTTGTTGGTGCCTTCAATCCGCATCGCCAGATCCACCCAGTGCTTCACCTTCGGATCGCCCTGATATTTCTCTCGAAACTCCGGATTCGGGGATTCGGCACCGATCATCTCCTTGAGTTTGGCCGGCTTGCCACGGGCCACAGGAATCAGTTTGGCGAGACGGTCGGCCTCGCCGTAGGGGATGTCGAGCACGCGGGCCACATCCTTGAGCACCGCCTTGGAGGTCATGCGGTTAAAGGTGATGATCTGGGCCACCTTGTCCTCGCCATAGCGCTGGGTGACGTAATCGATCACCTCGCCGCGGCGTTCGATGCAGAAATCCGTATCAATATCCGGCATCGATTTGCGTTCCGGATTCAGGAAGCGCTCGAACAGCAGGCCATGCTCCACTGGATCGATGTTGGTAATGCCCAGCGCCCAGGCCACCACCGAGCCCGCCGCCGAGCCCCGGCCCGGCCCCACCGGGATGCCGTTGTCGCGGGCGAAACGGATGTAATCCCACACCACCAGGAAGTAGGTGGGAAAGCCCATCTGCTCCATCACCTGCAACTCGAACTCCAGCCGCTCGCCATAGGCCGGATCGAAGCCCTCGCTGGCCGCTAGGCCCAGGCGCTGACGCAGGCCATCACGGGCCACCTCGGCCAGGTAGCTCACCGCCGTATGCCCCTCCGGGATCGGGAAGCGGGGCATCTGGTAGCGGCCAAGAATGTCGTAGTCCTCCACCTTGTCGGCCAGCCGAGCCGTGTTGGCCACCGCCTCGGCCACCACCTCGCTCTCGAGGTGATCAGCAAACAGCCCAAGCATCTCGGCTTCGCTGCGGATGTATTCGGTGCCGGTGTAACGCAGCCGCTTCTCGTCGCTGATCAGCTTGCCGGTGAGCACGCAGAGCAGGGCGTCATGGGCCTCCACATCGCCCACGCTGAGATAGTGGGCATCGTTGGTGGCGACTAGGGGGATGCCCAGCTCGGCGCCGATGCGGGCCATCTCCACGTTCACGATGCGGTCCTCGATGCCGCCGTGGTCCTGGATCTCTAGATAAAAATCTTCCCCGAACACCTCCTGGTACCAGGCGGCCACCGTGCGGGCCACATCCGGACGCCCCTTGAGAATCGCCTGGGGAATCTCGCCCCCAAGGCAGGCGGTGGCAATGATCAATCCTTCGCTGTACTGGCGCAACAGCTGCTTGTCGATGCAGGCCCTGGCAAAGATTCCCCGGCCGCGCATGCCGCGCAGGTGGCTGATGCTGGTGAGCTTCACCAGGTTGCGGTAACCCTCCGCATTCTTGGCCAACACCACCAGGTGGTAGCGGCGCTCCTTTTTGGGTTGCGGATCCTCAATCGAGCCGTTGATCACGTACATCTCGTTGCCGATGATCGGCTTGATGCCAGCCTTGCCGCAGAGCTTCAGGAGCTCGATGGCGCCATACATCACGCCGTGGTCGGTGAGGGCCAGGGCGGGCATGCCCAGCTCCACGGCCCGCTCCACCATCTGCGGCAACTGGCTGGCCCCATCCAGCAGGCTGTAGTCGCTGTGGTTGTGGAGGGGAACGAAGGCCAAGGGGGCGGAGATCAGGCGAATTCAGGCTAGGGGAGGACGCAAGCAGCAGTGTTCTCCCAGCGCCAGAACGCAACCAGCACACCAGATCTAGTGCCGAGCCAGACGGCCCAAGCCGGCGGGAGCTGACGGTGAAGGGACCTCAGGCCACCAGCGTCGCCGCCGGCCGGGATTCCATCACGCGGGCCTCCTGTTCGTAGGCGTGGGCCACCTGCAACAGCCTCTCTTCCTGCAGCACCCCGGTGATCAGCTGCAGGCCGATCGGCAGTCCCTGGTCGTCAAAGCCGCAAGGCAGGCTCAGGGCCGGTAGGCCGGCCAGGTTGGCAGGGATGGTGAGCAGGTCGGCCAGGTACATGGCCAGGGGGTCGTTGGTGTGGGCGCCGAAACGGAAGGCGGTGGTGGGGGAGGTGGGGGTGAGCAACACGTCCACGGCCTCGAAGGCGCGGTCGAAATCGCGGCGGATCAGGGTGCGCACCTGCTGGGCCTTGCGGTAGTAGGCATCCACGTAGCCCGCCGAGAGGGCGTAGGTGCCGATCAGAATGCGGCGCTGTACCTCGGCCCCAAACCCCTCGGCCCGGCTGCGGGCGGTCATGCCGGCCAGGCTGTCGCCCCCTTCGGGGGCCTGGGCGCGCAATCCATACTTCACGCCGTCATAGCGGGCCAGGTTGGCCGAAGCCTCCGAGGGAGCGATCACGTAGTAGGTGGCGATGCCGTCGTCGAAGCGGGGGCAGCTCACGTCCACCAACTCACAACCGAGGGCCTCCAGCCGTGCGGCGGCAGCCAGCACTGAGGCCTTCACAGCAGGATCCAAACCCGGCTGCTCGAAGCATTCGCGGATCAGGCCCACCCGCAGGCCCTTCACCGGCTGGCCCAGGGCGGCGGTGTAATCGGGAACAGGCACCTTCAGACAGGTGGCATCGCGGGGATCGGGGCCGGCGATCGCCTGGAGGATCTCGGCGGCATCCGCCACGCTCGTGGTGAAGGGACCCACCTGGTCGAGGGAGCTGGCGAAAGCCACTAGCCCCCAGCGGCTGACGCGGCCGTAGGTGGGTTTGAGACCCACCACGCCGCAGAAACTGGCCGGCTGGCGGATTGAGCCGCCGGTGTCGGAGCCGAGGGCCGCCACGCATTCCCCCGCCGCCACGGCGGCGGCACTGCCACCGGAGCTGCCGCCCGGCACCCGCTCCGGATCCCAGGGGTTGCGGCTCGGGCCGAAGGCGGAGGTCTCGGTGGAGCTGCCCATGGCGAACTCATCGAGATTGGTCTTGCCGAGCAACACGGCGCCGGACTCCCAGAGGCGCCCGGTCACGGTGGATTCGTAGGGCGGCACGAAGGTCTCCAGCATGCGGCTGGAGCAGGTGGTGCGGATGCCCTGGGTGCAGAGGTTGTCCTTGATGGCCAAGGGGATGCCGGCCAGGGGAGGGAGCTCCGCTCCGGCGGCCCGGGCGGCATCGATGCGATCGGCATCGGCACGGGCCCGTTCAGCCGTGACCTCCAGGTAGGCATGGACGGTGGGCTCGACCGCCGCGATCCGCTTCAGGTGGGTCTCGGTGAGTTCCCGGGCGGACACCTCACCCCGGCGCAGCTGCGCGCGCCACTCGGCGATCCCCATCCACCCATCGTTCCAGCTGGGCCGACGCTATCAGCCAGCGCCCGGACCTTAGAAGGATGGGGGCGGCGCCCACCCCGAGCCAGAACGGAGGGTCGTGGCCGGCGGGGCTCAACCGAGATCGGGAGCCTCGGTGAGGGGTTCACCCCGCTGGGTACGCAGCAGCTGATGCTCGATCGAGACTGGCGCTTCGGAGCGGAGATCGGCGAGGAAGGGCTGCAGGGCCGCCTCCAGGGTGGAGCGTCGCACGAAGGGGCCGAACCAGTAAACCGCGTCCGGCGTGCGGGTCTGAACGCGAGCCCACCACGCCAGGCCCAACCCGTTGGCAATGCTTCGGACAGGCCAGAGCAGCGGATTCATGGGCCAGGGGGTGGGATGAATCCCATTCTGAACCTCGGCCTCCACGCCGCCCGCGCCGGTGCGGAGCCGAGCACCGGCGCAGGTGGGCATCCCGACGGGGCCCACCGATTCACCAGGGTCACAGGCGAATATCCCCTTGGAACTGGCTCGGATCAGAAGACACCGCGGCATGCCAGAGCGGTGCTGGAGCCTCCTCAACGGCTTCGGAATCCTCAAATCCGGCAGTGGGCTCCTCCAGATCTTGGGAGGCCTTGGCGGGGTCGGCCTCCCCAGGATCAACGCTGGATTCCCCTCCCGAGGTTTGCCCGACTGCGATGTCCCCTGCCGAGGTGGCGTCGCTTGGCGGCAGCTCAGGTGCTTCTGGTTCCAGTTCTGGTTCCAGAGGCTGTTCCATGGCCTGAACCTCTTCGGTGGGGATTCCAGTGGCGGAAACCAGCGACGACGGCGCCGCGGTGCTCTCCCCGTCGTCCATCGCCGCGGTGGGCAGCTCGGAGGCGGACAGAGTTGAGCTCGGCTCCAGGTCGAGGGGGCTGGGAAGCGCTTCGGCGGGTGCGGGATTCGGGAGGGCGGGCCTCACCAAGCGCGGAGCGGGGGAGCTGCCGCTGAGGCCCTTCATCCAGCTGCGGCGGGCCACCTCATAGAGCAGCAGGGCGGTGGCCACCGAGGCATTGAGGCTGGGGGTGGCGCCGCGCAGTGGAATGCGCACGAGCTGGTCACAATTGCGGCGGGTCAGCAGGGAGAGTCCATCCCCCTCCGATCCGGTCACGATCACCAGGGGACCCTCCAGATCGGCCTCCTCCAGGCTCACGGTGCCCTCTTCCGCCAACCCGATCACCCGATAGCCCTCCTGCTTGAGGGTGTCGAGGGAACGGTTGAGGTTCACCACCCGCGCGATCGGCAGGTGTTCGAGGGCACCGGCCGCCACCTTGGCCACCGAACCGGTGAGGCCGGCGTTGCGGCGCTGAGGCAGCACCAGGCCATGGGCGCCGAGGGCCTCGGCGCTCCGCACGATCGCGCCGAGGTTATGGGGATCGGTGAGACCATCGACGGCCAAAAGCAGGGGCGCCTCCCCGATGCCGCGGCAGCCCTCGATCAGGCTGCCCAGATCAAGGGTGTCGACGGCCGCGGGCTGGAGCACGATGCCCTGATGCACGGCACCGCCGCTGATCTGGCCGAGCCGGGCCCAGGTGACCTCCTCCACGAGCACTCCGGAGGCCTTGGCCTCCCGCAGCAACTGCAGAAAGCGGGGGCTGAAGCGCATCTCCGGAGTGCACCAGATGCGGTGAACCGGCCGGCCACTCTCAAGGGCTGCCTGGGCGGTGTGGCGCCCCCAGATCAGATCGGAAGGGGCGGCGGCGGCAAAGCTCTCAGCCTCGCTGCGGTCCCGATCGTCGCCGGGGGGCGGGGCAGCCACGCCCGATCCGCGGGGGAGAACCCTTGGCGCCGGAGGCCGGATCGACGGAGACCCGAAGGGAACGCGCCGCGGGGTCTGACCATCGCGGAAACGGGGGCCGCCGCGGTCGGCACCAAAGCGATCGGGACCGCGCCGCGCCGGGAAAGGAGCACGGGCGTCATTGCGACGGGGCCGTCGATCGATCGCACCGCGCCCCTCGGGCGGACGGCCCTCCGCCCCCCGGCTGCCCTCCCCGTCCCTGCCTCCGTAAGGGGCACGGTCGCGACGGGGCTCGAACCGCTGGCCTTCGCGAGGGGCATAGGCCCGGCGCTCCACGCCAGGACGCTCGGAACGGCCTGCACCGGGCTCGGCACCGAAGCGCCCTCCCTCACGGTCACGGTCGCGACCGGGCTCCGGCCGCGGCGCACCGGGGCGCGCCGGCCTGCCACCGGGCCGGCCGAAGGGTCGGTTGGGGGGAGATCCCCCGGAACCGCGACGGGGACCTCGGTCGGTGGGACCGTTCCAACGGCCCTGGGAACGGCCGCCGGGACGGCGATCTGGGGACTGGCTCATGGGGTGCGGGGCGACGGGTTGGGTGGATCGGTCTTCGCGAGGTGGTCCAGGAGCTCGGCCAGCCGCCTTGGGTTCCGCAAAAAGAGCCATCCCACCATCGTCTCAAATCCCGTGGCCTGCCCATAGATGGCAGCCTCCGAGCGGCGGGGTCCACGGCCGGCGCGGTTGCGGCCGCGGCGCACCAGATCCCGCTCCTGCTCCTCCAGCAGGGGCTCCAGGAGCTGGAGGGCCGCCACCTGGGCCTCGGCCCTCACGGCCGCCACCACGGCCTGGTGGGCGCTGGCGGTGCGGGTTGCCTGACGGCAGTGGATGAGGCGTTGGTGGAGTTCCCACACCGCATCCCCGAGCCAGGCCAGCTGCAGGGGACCGAGATCGGCGCCGTTTGGCAGGGGCGGCTCCACGGGCAGCCAGACCCCAGAAGATGGCGTTCCGGAGGGATCGGCGGACACCGCCTCAGGCGGCGTCAAACTGGCCAAGGGCACTCTCAAGGTCGGGCTTCAGATGGAGGAAATCCTCCAGGCGAACCAGTTTCACGGTCTGCACCACGCGGGCATTGCCCACCACCACGAACTTCAGGGCGGCGTCGTTGCACTGTTTGGCCAGCTGCACAAGGGATCCAAGGCCGGAGGAATCGAGGAAGTCGATCCGGCTGAGGTCGATCACCAGGGGCAGGCTGCCGCGGTGGATGTGCGCGGCCACGAACTCCGAGAACTGTTTGTCGGAATAGGCGTCCAGTTGGCCTGTGAAATGGAACAGCACGCAGTGGGGCCTCCGTTCGTAGCCGCCCCGCAGGGATACCGTCAGTCGCTGCAGATCGTTGATCGCTCCAAGCCTCTCGGAAGCCTTCGCGGGAAGTGTAGTGAGAGCAACCGCCGATGCCACAACCGCAACAGAACGAGGGCGAAAGCTCAGCGGCGCTGGGCCATCAAGTCCGCAAAACGGGCGAAATGGTGGTCGGCATCGTGGGGGCCGGGACTGGCCTCCGGGTGGTACTGCACCCCGAACACCGGCTGATGGCGCAGGGCCAGGGCCGCCACGGTGCGGTCGTTGAGGTTCAGGTGGGTCACGATGACGCGATCGGCTGGCAGGGAGGCGGCATCCAGGGCGAAGCCATGGTTCTGGCTGGTGATCTCCACGGACCCCGGCGAACCGCAGGGGTGGTTGAGGCCGCGGTGGCCGTAGCCCAGCTTGAAGGTGCGGCCGCCGAGGGCCAGCCCCAGGATCTGATGGCCGAGGCAGATGCCGAACAGGGGAAGTTCGGCATGGGTGAGCAGCGTGCGGGCGAGGGCGATCCCCCCCTCAACGGCGGCCGGATCGCCAGGGCCATTCGAGAGAAACACCCCTTCGGGCTCCAGGGCCAACACCTGATCGGCGGTGGCATCGGCCGGCAGCACGGTCACGGTGCAGCCGTGGGCCACCAAGCGTTCAAGGATCGCCCGCTTGATTCCGAAATCAATCGCCACGACCCGGAAGGGGCGCGCCTCGGAGCGCTCGATTCGGGTGTCGAAACCGGCACGGCAGGGCTGGCTCCAGCCATAGGGCACGGCCGTGGACACGGTGGCCGCGAGGTTGAGGCCATCCATCACGGGGGCGCTGCGTACCCGCTCCAGGAGGGTGGCCGGGGCTGTGCCATCGCTGCTGATCGCCCCATTAATGGCCCCGCCCTCCCGCAGGTGGCGCACCAGGGCACGGGTATCGACCCCGCGGATGCCCACCACGCCGTTCCGCCCGAGCCAGCCCTCCAGATCCTCGCGACAACGCCAATTGCTGGGAAGCGGGGCCAATTGGCGAACGATCACGCCCCGCACGTGCGGATGGTCGGCCTCCGCATCCTCCGAATTCACGCCGGTGTTGCCGAGCTCGGGATAGGTGAAGGTCACCAGCTGCCCTGCGTAGCTGGGATCGGTCATCACCTCCTGGTAGCCCGTCATGCCGGTGTTGAACACCACCTCGCCGATCACCGTGCCCCGGGCCGCGAAGGCCAATCCCCGCAGCATCGTGCCATCAGCCAGCACCAGCAGGGCCTCGCCGGGGGGACCTGGCGGTGAGCCCTGGCCCGCCGGGTCAGCGGCGATGTTGGCGGAGACCGGGCTGGAAGCAATGGTGGCCGGGGAAGGGCTGGAGACCATGGCCGGGAATCGACAGGCGGGAACGGGGGACTAGATCCGGGGCGATCATCCCCCAACGGGTGACTGAAGGGCAGCCCGCAGCCGCTCCAAGCGAAGCCAGGGAATACCGGCGGCCAGAGCCTCAAGAGCCGGTGCCACCCCCTCCGCCACCCCCGGCACCAGGCCAGCGGCCCACAGCACCAGGGCGGTGTTGAGCGCCACCACCTCCCGCTGGGCTCGGGTGCCACCGCCCCGCAACACCGCTTCGAGAATCGCCCGGTTGGTGGCCAGGTCACCCCCGAGCAAGGACTCCAGGGGGGCCGCTTCCAGGCCCAGATCCGCCGCCGAGAGGCGCTGGCGGCGCAGGTCTCCGTTCTCGAGCAGCACCAGCTCATTGGGCCCCTCGAGGGTGGCCTCATCCAGGCCGCCGTGGCCATGCAGCACCACGGCCCGGCGCTGACCCAGGATCCGCAGGGCTTCCGCCATCGGCTCCAGTTGGTCGGCACGCGCCACCCCCAGCACCTGGGCCTCCGGCCGCAGGGGGTTCACCAGGGGCCCGAGCTGGTTGAACACCGTGCGTACCCCCAGGCTGCGGCGCAGGGGGGCCAGACCCGCCAGGGCCGGATGCCAGCCGGGCGCAAACAGGAAGGTGACCCCCGCCAGCGGCAGGGCGCCAACCACCCGCTCGGCCGGGGCGGCCAGATCCAGGCCCAGGGCCTCCAGGACATCGGCCGATCCCACCCGACCGCTGGCGCTGCGGTTGCCGTGCTTGGCCACATGGGCGCCACAGGCGGCTGCGGTGAAGGCCACGGCGGTGGAGATGTTGAAGCTGTCGAGTCCGGAGCCGCCGGTACCGCAGGTATCCACCAGCGCAAGGTTGGGCCGGGCAGCGGGAACGGGGGAGGCCTCCCGCAGCACGGCCGCCATGCCGGCAAGTTCCGCACCGCTCACACCCTTGCAGCGCAGCGCGGCCAGCAGGGCGCCGGTGAGCACCGGTTCGATGGAGCCGGCCAGCCAGCCGCGCATCAGATCGGCGGCCTGGTCGACCTGCAGATCCCGGCCCTCCAGCAGGAGGCTCAACAGCCCGGGCCAAGAGGAGGTGGTGGTCATCGCGGAGGGGCGGCGGAAACGGGGCCAGGGCCTTTCGGGGATCCGACGCGGCGAAGCGAAGTGCGACCGGTGAACGGAACCCAGAAAAAAAGCCCGGGTGCAGGCACACCGGGCCGGGTGATGGGGACGCTTCCACTATCACCCGGGGACGAGGATTCTGACCAGCCTCCCCGCAACGACTCAGGACTCAACGGCGGAGGTATCGAAGCCGGAGCCCACCGCCTCCGCCGCGGCGGCCAGGCCTGGTCGGTAGCCGCCGGCCCAGAGGGCCCGCGTGCGTTCCCGCAGGGCGTTTTGGTCGAGTCCCCAGAGCCGCAGCACCCGCTCCAGGTCGTCCTTGAGGTCGGTGGCACCGGGAAAGCCGTGGTAGCGATGCAGCAAACGAGCCGCATCCACCAGATGGGCCTCGGAAGGGGTCGCCGCCGCCAGCAGCTGGTCGACCACCTGCCGATCAATCGCATGCAGAGGATGGCTCTGCTCCGTCGTGGGGTTCTCCGGCATGGCCTGCGCTCTCCAGCGGGGCTGCGTAGGTTAGTCGCCACCTATTGGCTGAAGGGATCGCATGGATGGACCGCGGCTCCGACGGATCCTCCATTACCTGAAACCCCATCGCCGCACGGTGCTGATGGGGGCCGTGTCCCTTGTGGTGGTGAACCTGCTCGGGGTAAGCCTGCCCCTGATCGTGCGCAATGCCGTGGACGCCCTCCATGGCGGCTTCGCCCTGGCTGATGTGCTCCAGAAAGCGGGCCTGATCATCGCGCTGGCCACGGTGATGGGTCTGGTGCGGCTCTGGTCCCGGATGCTCGTGTTCGGGGTGGGGCGGCAGGTGGAGGCCGATCTCAAGGAGCGGATCTTCGATCACCTGCTGCGGCAGGAACCCGGCTGGGTGCAGAGCACCGGCAGCGGCGAGGTGATCAGCCGGGCCACCAGTGATGTGGAGAACGTGCGGCGGCTGCTGGGTTTCGCCGTGCTCAGCCTCACCAACACCGCCCTGGCCTATGCCCTCACCCTGCCGGCGATGCTGGCGATCGATCCCCTGCTCACCCTGGCGGCGGTGGGCCTCTATCCGCTGATGCTGGTGCTAGTGCGGCTGTTCGGAGGCCGGATGATGAAACAGCAACGGCGCCAGCAGGAAGCCCTAGCCCAGCTCAGCGACCTCATCCAGGAGGACCTCTCCGGCATCGGTGCCATCAAGATCTATGGCCAGGAGCTGATGGAGCAGGAGGCGTTCGAGGGGCGCAACCGCCACTACCGCGATGCAGCCCTGCGGCTGGGGCGCACCCGCAGCACCCTCTTCCCGCTGCTCGAGGGCATCGCCTCGGTGAGCCTGCTGCTGCTGCTGGCCATCGGCAGTGGCCAGCTGGAGAGTGGCCGACTCACGATCGGCGACCTGGTGGCGTTGATTCTCTACGTGGAGCGGCTGGTCTTTCCCACCGCCCTGCTGGGGTTCACCCTCAACAGCTTCCAGACCGGCCAGGTGAGCCTCGATCGGATCGAGGCCCTGCTGCAGCGGCGTTCGCTGGTGGTGTCCCCCGCGCAACCGGTGCCCCCCGTGCAGCCGGCCCGGGGGGTGGTGGAGGCCCGCGGCCTCACCGTGCGCTACCCGGGAGCGGCGCGCCCCACCCTCGATGGCCTGAGTTTCCGGATCGAGGCGGGCGAACTCGTGGCCTTAGTGGGGCCAGTGGGCTGCGGGAAGACCACCCTGGCCCGGGCTCTGGGACGGATGGTGGAGGTGGATCCTCATCAGCTCTTCTTCGATGGCATCGACATCACCGATCTGGCCCTGGACGATCTGCGCCGCCAGGTGGCCTTGGTGCCCCAGGAGGGCTTCCTGTTCACCGCCAGCCTGGCCGACAACCTGCGCTACGGCGATCCTGGGGCCCCGATGGAGCGGGTCGAGGAAGCCTCCCGGCAGGCCCGTCTCGAAGCCGATGTGAAAGGTTTCCCCGATGGCTACGCCACCCTTGTGGGGGAACGGGGCATCACCCTCAGCGGTGGCCAGCGCCAGCGCACGGCCCTGGGACGCGCCCTCCTGGTGGAGGCCCCCCTGCTGGTGCTCGATGATGCCCTGGCCAGCGTCGACAACAACACCGCGGCGGAAATCTTGGCGGAGGTGCGGCGGCAGCGCAGCCGCTCCGTGCTGATGATCAGCCACCAGCTGTCGGCAGCCGCCGCCTGCGATCGGATCCTGGTGCTGGAGGAGGGCCGCTTGGTGCAGGAGGGCCATCACCGCGACCTGCTGGCGGTGGCCGGTCCCTACCGGAGGCTGTGGGAACGGGAGCAGGCGGAGCGGCTGCAGACCGCCTGAATTCTGCGGGCCCGCCGGCCTGAATAGATGTTGCCCAAGTCCTGCAGAGGGCTCCGGGGTCGCTTCACTGGAACAACCCTGTCGGGCCTGAGCACCGATCAGCCTTCGCCCGGGCCCCTCCCGTCCACCATCCCCATGACCTCCACCCCAGGCCCCAGCAGCCGCCCTTACAACCTGCGCTGCACCCTCACCTTCGGTGACATCTACGCTCAGATCCTGATCTGGATGGCCGTGATCTTTGTGAGCCTGGCCGCCGGGCTGGCTCTGATGGGTGCTTCAAAACCGATCTTCGCCCTGGTGGGGGTGGGCTTGATCCTGGTGCTTTCGCTTCCTTTCCTGCTGTTCGCTTTCACCACCACCCTGCTGAACCACATTGCCCTGGTGCCGGAGCGGGAAGCCTGAGGGCCGACCTAGGCTCACCCATGCGACAGCGTGTCGCCCCCGACAACCACCGTGTTCAACAACCTGTTCAGTGACCTGCTCGGCAGCGCGGGCGCCGGCACCGGCCAACCGGGGAACCCAGTTCCGGCGCAGGAGCTGAGCCATGCCGTGCTCCATACCCCGATCGGGGCGCCCGCGGCGGACGGGGAAGGCGAAGCCCTCTTCGGCTGCGGCTGTTTCTGGGGTGCGGAGAAAGGCTTCTGGCGCCTGCCCGGAGTGGTCACCACCGCCGTGGGCTACGCAGGCGGTCAGGGTGCCGCTCCTAGCTACGAGCAGGTCTGCAGCGGGCGCACCGGCCATGCGGAGGTGGTGCGGGTGGTGTGGAACAGGGAGCGAATCGACTTCAGCGATCTGCTCAAGCTCTTCTGGGAATGCCACGACCCCACCCAGGGCAACCGCCAGGGCAATGACCGCGGCAGCCAATACCGCTCCGCGATCTTCGTGAACGAACCGGAACTGCTTGAGCTGGCCCACTCCAGCCGTGGGGCCTACGCCACCCTGCTGGCTGCGGCGGGCCACGGAGCGATTACCACCGAGATCGGAGCCGACCGCACCTTCTACCCCGCCGAGGCCTACCACCAGCAGTACCTGGCCAAGCCGGGCAGTCGCCCCTACTGCTCCGCCCAACCCAGTGGGGTAACTCTGGGCCCCTTTCCGGGCGCCTCCTACCGCCTCCCCGATGGCGTTTGGAAGGCCTACGACTGGTCCGTCTCCCACTGCGTGCTGCGGGGGGAGAACGCGCCGATCGTCCTGCCGTGAAGCGAGCCCGAGCCCTGCAGCACGGTCAGCCAGCGGCGTGCCGTCCACCGCGTTGCCTGGCGGGTCGCAGGCAGCGAAGAACAGCTGGCTTCGCGATCGCCTCCTGCACCACCCTTCTGCTGGGCGCTGTCGGGGCCGCTCCCCTTCGGGCCGCACCTGGGGCGATGGGCTCCCCTTGGTGGGAGAACTACGACCTGCGCCAGAGCTATATCTGCCCGGGCCGGGGCACCGTGGTGGTGGAACGCAACGACAGCCAGGCCTCCCTGCTGACCGGTGGTTATCGCTCCACCCTGTTCCGGGAGCCCGCCAGCGGCAGCGAACTGAGTTTCCGCAACGATGATTTCCGTGTGACCCTGCAAGGCGACGTGCTGACCCTGGAGCAAGCCACACGCCAAATCATCTGCCTGCGCACCGAAGAGGTATGAATCCCCATCCCGAACCCCTGCCCGACCGGGTCGTGATCCTGGGCCTGTTGGCCACTCTGCTCCTCTGTTTCGCCCTGGTGTTCTGGAGTGTGCGGCTGGCTCCGGGGCCTGGGCAACGCCCCCTGCAATGGCGTGAGCTCCCCGCAGCCCCAAGCAACCGCCCCTTGATCTGATGGCCGAGGAGCCCGCCGACCCGACACCCCGCCAGCTCCATCCCCTGCCCAGGGGGTTGGTTGAGCTCTACGGCCTGTTGGCCGTGCTGTTTGTGCTTGTCCCGGAGTGGATGGCCGGTGGAGCCCTGTTTGGCTTCCGGGAGGGGCGTCAGGGTTCCGACCTGCCCCTTCAGTCCGGGGCCTGGAACCGACTCCCGGAACTCCGCCTCGCCACGCTGAACTTGGCGGAGCTGCGCCAGTTGGCCAGCTCCGAACACATCCAGGGCTATGCCGCTCTGGCCCGTGATCGGCTCACGGCCCGCCTGCTGCGTCGTCTGCGGAAACGCCTAAAGGGCTCCGGCAGAGCGCGGTAGGTGGCTGTGATAACTTCATTCCTGCCGGGGCGTAGCGCAGCTTGGTAGCGCACCACTTTGGGGTAGTGGGGGTCGTGGGTTCGAATCCCGCCGCTCCGATTTCACCGGCTTGAACCCACCTGGTTGCCGCCCCCTGAGGCGGCTTTTTTGTGGCGGAACTCAGCGCAGCCGCGTTGCCGTGTGAAAGCGCTTGAGCCACTGGTTCACCCGCCGCCGCATGCGCGGTGGCACCTCCTCAAGCAACTGGCCCAGCTCCTGGGCCGCCAGACGGTGCAGGATGCGCAGATCCACGTGCCAGAGCGCCTCCGCCTCCCGGATCAGCCGGGCCCAGGTGCGGGCCCTCTGCCACCGCCGCAACCGATCCAGCAGCGGATCCCTCTCCCTGGGTGCATCCGGCGGAAGCGGAGGGCCGAGCATGGGGGAGATCGACCAACTGTTTATAGGTTGTCGCGCCCAAGCGGCTGGAGGGATGAACTGCTGAAGGGCTTCAGAGATCCGAAGAGATCTGGGGGGTCACGTCTTGCCAGGAGCCTCAGGGGGAGAACCGGCAGCTCTGGAACTCCCTGAGGGCATCGGGCAAAAGATTGCGGCCAACGCGGAACTTCTCCGGAATGGCTTCGGCCAACGCCTGGAGTGCCTCAGCAAGCTCCTGCTGGGCCCTGGCGTAGGCCTCGGAGCGCGGCTCGCCTTGGCTGCTGCCGAAGGCCATCAGGGATCGGTTGTAGCGGTCGGCCGCAGCCTTGATCGCTTCGCTGTGCGTGCGGCAGTAGACGTAACGCTCCTGAACAGGGGCTGGAACCGGAGGCACCATGGCGACCGGGGGGGGCACCACTTCGGGCCCGCGGCCAGGAAAAGCAACGCTGGAATCGGCCCCGAGCGGAGCGTCCTCGCTCATGACCCGAAGGCAATGGCCATAGGCCTTGCGGGCCTCCTTCACGGTGATGCCCGCTGGGAGATCAGCCATGATCCTTCGGCAGGTCCGTTCAGCCTGCAAGGAGGCGGGGAGGCCGCGACGCGCGCTCGAAGGGATTGAGACGCAGCCCGCCAACAACCCAGACGCGGCTGCCGACAACAGAAAGCCGGTGAATGCACGCGGGCAGAACCAATCAGACCGAGGCATCGGCTTCGACGGGGGATTCAGTTGATGGTGCGGCTGCGGAAGGTGGTGGCACTGGGCTGGGATTGGTTGGTGTAGCTCACGCCATTGGGATCGGTGAGGGTGAGGGCATAGGTGGGGCGTTGGGGATCACTCGTGTTCACCGTGAAACTGGTGACGCCATTGAGCAGGAGCGCATCACTCACCGTGGCGCCCAGGTCACCGTTGCTGGTGATCACGGGCCCGCAGCGGCGCAGGGTGTTGGCGGAGAGGTAGTAGAGGATGCGGTTGCTGTTGCCGGTAACCTCCAGGGACAGCGCCGCGGTTCCCGCTCCACAGCTGGCACTCACACTCGATGAGCTGGTGACGGGGGTTGCCTCCTGGATTTCCCGATCCAGCAGAAACTGCAGGCGGCCCCACTGATCCTGGAGCCGCAGCAGCGCCTCCAGCCGATCCCGTGAGCGCACATAGGAAAGGACGACCGCGATGATGGCCCCGAGGCAGATGAGACCCACGACGGCGCCGAGAAGCAACTCCACCATGGCAAAACCTGTCAGGGGCTCTGATCGAGACACCGAGGCAAATAGGGCGTGGCGGCCTCGCAGGGAGCGGTTCATGGGGTCTGGCAGGTGTTGCCCTGCAGATAACCGATCCGCACCATCGCCAGCAGGCCGTCGAGGCGAAGACAGCGCACCGGTCCGCCGTTTCGGTTGGCCACCGCAATCACAAGGGGATCGCTGCTGCTGTTGGCGATGGTGCCGCGGGGCGTGAATGAGAACTGAAGGGCAGTGGGGGTGATGGTGAACTGACCCGGGGCCGGCACGGCTTCCAGGGTGAGCGGCGAATAGCTGAGGCAGCTGGTGGGCAGACGGGTACCCGTCGTCTGAGTCACGGTGGCCATCACCTGGCCGTTGCCCACCAGGCCGGCATTCGGAGCGATGGTGAGGTCACAACGCATCCCGCGCATGGCCGCCCGCTGGACATTGGCGATCCAGCCGCCGAGCGACTGGGCCACGGCATAGGTCTGCTCGTTGCGCCACTGGTCCTCAGCACCTCGAATACTGATGCCGGCGAGCAGCAACACCATCCCGGTCACGATGGCGAGTTCCACCAAGGAGAAGCCTGTCTCGGCCCCGCGCTGCCGATGCCTGCCTCCTGGGCGCCGATCCCTGCCCGATGTCATGGACACCAGGCCGCCGCCGTGGGGGTGAGACTCATCTGGCGCAACAAGCTGCCGTCGGAGCCGGTCCAGGACACGCTGTAACGGCTGGCCGAGGGTGAGGTGGCATCCACCGTAACGGTGCGCGTGATGCCAAGGCTCACCAGTTCGGTGGGCCTGGCCGTGGCGTTGATCAGGGCAACCAATCCACTGCCGTAGGTGCTGCTGGGAACCACGAGCAGGGCATTGTGCTGCAGAGATCGTTGAATTTCACCAAAGCAGAGGGATTATCTGGAAAGTATTCGGCCTGGCCAGGAGCCGCTCCCACCGTATCGATCTGGCAGGTGCCGCTGTAGCAGGTGAAGCGATCATTCATATTCTGAATGCTGGCCAGGTCTAGCCGAATCGCAAACTCTTCCTCCTGCAACTGGCGGCTGACCTTGCTCTGGCGAGTCGTGACCGAGAACAGGCCAAGACTGCCAGCACTCACCATGGCGAAGATCACGGTGGCGATCATGATCTCCACCAGACTGAATCCGCCCGTGCCTGCAGCCGGCGCCGTCGCAGGGGGAGCAACGCACCGCCAGCCAACGCTAGGGAGCCAGGCAGGGCGAGGGTTCATTGGTTGACCCAGCGGAAGGCGCTGGTGGCCCGCGCCACATAATCAAACAGCAGCGGATTGGCAGTTGGCGTCATGCTCTTACCCGAGAGCAGACCCATGTAGTCCATCACATCCCTGAGGCCAGATCCAGGCACGGTCCAATTCACGTTGCCATTGGAAACAATGGCATTGGTCCAGAGGACCCCCTTGAACGTGGTGTTTCCCGAGAGGTTGGCGATGCCATTGGGAATATAAACAAAAGCATTGATCACATCTGGAGTGCCCTTCCAGGAGTAGGTCTGGGAGCCGCAGGAATTACAGCCAAACACGGCCAGATCAGCAGCACTAGGCGCGTCGCCAGTACACATGTAAGATCCACTAACCAGTCCTACGGTATTGCAGTGATGCAGACCATTGTTGCCATTACCGCCGTCAACGATGACTCCTGAGCTGACAAAATATAGGCGCAGCTTGCGCGTGTTGGTGAGGAAAAAGAGATCAGAGCTAGAGTAGTTTAGCTTGCTGAAATAGCAATGGGTTTCGGTGCTGGTCTGCAAGCAGTTTGAGGGCACTGTGCTGGCATCGGCATTAATCGCCCAGGTGCGACAATGACTAACGGAATCGATGCAATAGGTGAAAGCGCTAGTGTTGGTAGTGTTGGGTGCCGAAAGGACCGCTGGGGCCGGCGTGGTGGTGTTGGCACCTGGATAGATTTTGGCCGGTGGAAAATTGGTGGGGCGCGGATTGATGATGTCGATCGTGACATCCACATTGCCAGTCACCACTGTGCTGCAGGTGCCATTGATATCGGCAAGGCAATACACGGTGCTGATGATCTGGCCGCTATCTGTGTAGAAATCATCGGAGCCCCGGATCGTGAAGGTGCCGGTGGTGCTGCCGGTGCCGCCCAGCAGGCCAAGGCCCATCATCGAGTCGGGAAGACACACATAGGCAGTGCTGTCACTGGCCGGCCTGGCGTAGTTCACATTGCCGTGGGCACCACCGAAACTGGCGCCACAGCAACGGGGAACCAGCTGGAAGGTGCGCCGCAGGGTGGTCACGGCGCTGGTGCTGCCATCGGAGCGCAGGGCACGGCCCTCCACTTCCAGGGTCACCGTGCCGGCGGGTGCCGCCATCGCCTGGAAAATCGTGAGTTCGGCCTCCGGTCGACGGGTCACAGAGACCAGCCGATAGGCGCGAGTGGCCCCCGCGGCAGAGCTGCTGATCGTGCCGTCATTGCGGACGTACACAGAGTTGTAGGTGGTGGGGGCGCTGCTGCCGGCGGGGTAGCCAATGCTGGGGTTGGTGGCCAGGTCAGGACTGTTAGGGGTGTCCGGGCAGCGGCTGTTGTGAACGGTGCCGGCATCCGCGCTGGTCCAGAGAGCCGTTTCCACCGCGGATCCCTTGCTGCGCAGCAAGCCCCTGTTCTCCTTGCGGTTCAGCTCGCTGATGATCCGATTCATACCGATTTCAGCGGCCTCCTGGGCATCGAAGCTGAGCCCGTGGAACACCGCTCCCATGAAGCCCATGCCAGAGCGGTTGACCAAGGCGAGGGTGCCAACACTGATCAGCAGCGCGGCCAGAATCACAAAGGGCAGCAAGAACCCCTCCGAGCCGCCAGGGGGGCCTCCCGCAATCCTGCGGGCCACAAGCCCCTGCCAGGATCGCCATGGCCTGCGGGCGGTTTTCACCGACGCGGGAGCAAAGCCTGCTGGCCCTGCAACAACGCCCCTACCCCGGCCGGAACGCAACGGCAAGGAGGCTCAAGAGGTTTTGGTTGCGAGGGCCATGGCATGGGCTGGGCTGGTTGATCAATCGGGCATCAGAGCCTGGCGCCGAAAGAGCAGTGGATAGGCAGCTGGCAAACCAGAAAGACGGAGGCGATGGGGGCTGATCATGGTTGCCAGGTTGCGGTTGTGTTGCTGATGACTCTCTTGCGGCAGACGTCAATGCAGGGGAAACTTGTTGAAGGCGTGTTGCATCAATGTTGCGAGGCTGATGCACAACAAATCCAGGCTGGTTGCGCTGAACGTGGATGAACATCTCATTGTGAACCCATGATAGCCAGAACAGCCGCTCCCCTGGCTCACTTTTCGGCGTTCACCGCCGTAGGTGTTGCCCAAAGGGCCTTGCGCCAACTGCCTTCAAGGCATTTCTGACCCGAATTTGACCACCGGAGCCTCGACTGGCATTTGGTTCAGCGAATCGGCGGTGCTCAGACGCCTAGATGCTGATTAACAAGCAGAGAATGCTACGCCGGCAGGCCCATGCTTCACACAACCGCCAGCGGCCCAGCAACAAGCTTGCAATAACCCCAACCAACAACCTCTGTTCTGTTGATGGATAGGACTTTGGGTGTACTAGCACGGCCACTGTTGGTTTCACCATCCAGCCACCAAGGAAGCCGAACCCTCCCGTAAATGCGATACGCTAGAGAGAAGATCAAACTGCTTCACCTGATAGATGAATGGCTAAGCCAACGCAACGATTATCCCATTGCTGATCTAACAAGGTGCCTGAAAAGCGAACGCCTGTGGGAAGGAAAAACTGGCTGGCGGGCCGACCACGCCAATCGCATCGATCGGCGGGATTCCTGATGATCGCGGCAGTGATGGCCGCCGTTGCGATGGTGCTGGGAACGGTCAGCCTGGTGAGCCTCAGCCTGGGCCGCAGCCGCAGCAGCAATCTGATCAGCGGCAGTGGTGATGCCAAGGTCACCGCGGAAGCGGGCATCAATCGAATCATTGCCAGCCTCAATCGCCCTGAAAACCGGGGTCTGCTGGTGTCTGGTCTGGCACTGAACAGCTGGTCCACAGCCACTGATGCGCAAGTGCAGAGCCCCTGTCAGAACACGATTGGGGCACGACCAGGTCCCCAGAGCGATGGCAGGCCGAGCACGACAGCCCGCTCCTATGGGGATGGCCAGTTTCGCGACCTCAGCAGCAACACCGTCAACACAGGAACCCGCCGCTTTGCGCTGCAGGCCATCACCTATGCGACCGGTGCCAATGGCAGCAGCAACCGCAGGGAAATCCAGGTGAGCAACACAGCCGGTAGTGCCACCCTGGCCACGGTGGGGACGGGTTCGATTCGAGCGCTCACCAACCTGGATGACCCTGACGGAACGGGTCCTCTTCAGCCGGGTAGCAATAGCGGTTATCTCACCATCACGGTCGAAGGTCGTGTTTACCGCGGTGATGGCACCTTTTCCAAGGCCGTGGTGAGCCGTGAATTTGCCTTAATGCCGAAGTGTTGCGGTGCCTCGTTTGGCTCCAACGCATCCGGTGGCACAAGCCTCGGGAGCTCCACCTATTCCCAGGGCGCCGACAGCCGTTTTTGCCAGGTTGATTTCGGTGTGATCACCGGGCTGAATGGCGGTAAGCACTGGACTTTTTATGCGAACGATTCCTACACAACGCGTAATAGTGCTGGACAGATCATTCCACTAAGCAACATTATTGGCGATATATCCGGTTTGAGCGGTGCTTCCGCGAACCTCTTCCAGCGCTCCAATTGCAGGGTGATTCCATGTAGCACATCAACCGGCACGGATGCTACTTACTGGGGTTCGCTAAGAACTGCGACTCCAGGTGACGTCTATGGAACAAGCCAGGATATTGCAGGCACCACAATCTCCGGAATTCCTGTGATTCCAGCCAATATCAGCCTGCCATCGATTAACAGTTATTACTTTACGTTCAGCAGTGCGGTGAGCGCCAAAGCCTATGAAAGCTTCACCAACAATGAATACCTGAGAACCAACCAGAGCACCCAAGCTGTGGAGCGTCGCTTTGCGAATACCACATCAGGGAGAACCAGTTGCCAGAGCGCTAATGGCAATGTGGCCTGCAGCCTGAGCGATAATTATTACTGGTCAAAATTGGCCTCGTGTCAACATACAACCAGCTCGCCACTCACCAATTTAACCGGCTTTCACTGCAAGGGGCCATCCATCAACTTGGCAACAACATCCGGGGGGCAATCGATCGTGATCGACACTAGCGATGGCCCTATCAGCTTTTATTACACGACGACTTCAGGCTGGGGATACACGAACTCTAACCAGGACATGATCCTGCTTGGCACCGCCGATTCGCTGCAGCATGTCAAGTGCAACAGCCGCTCTGGTGCATGCGCCTCTCCGGTTTCGGACCTTGTCTTTTCCTCCCTAGGCCAACCAGCTCAGTTCAACATCCTAGGCAACGCTTATAGCTCCTCCTACCCCAACTATCTTCAACATATCTATCTCAATGCCACAACATCAGGCAGCACCGACCCTGGTAAAATCACGGGTGTATTTATCTACTTACCAAGCGGGTTTCTCGAGTTAAATGCTGCCCTGGGTGGTTCCTGTGTGATTAGCAACACCGACTGCTGGAATGTGAATGGTCGCATCTGGGTGCACAATCTCAAAGCCTACGGTGATCTTGTTTTTCGCGTACCTCCATCCTCTGGAAACTATATAACCACAGCCCTGAATGGATCCTCTTTTTCCGTTGTGCCCTGGTCGGGTATCGATTGGGTCGCGCGAAGCGTGACTGGGGTGAGAAACTACTGATGGCAAAGCCAAACATGACACTTACAACCCGCTACCTGAGCAGACGAGGCTTCTCACTGCTGGAGCCTTTATTGGCGAGTGTGATTCTTGTCATCGTGACAGCCGGAACAGCAATGATGCTGATGACAGCGAATCGCTTATCAAGCAAAGCTGATGCTGTTGATAATATTGAACAGACCATCGACTCAGATCTGGCAGCCCTTCAACGCTTGAGTCGACGATTGACCTGCTGTTCAGGGAGCTGCCTGGTTCAGATCCCATCAACATACGGCTCAACAAAAGCCTGTGCTGTCAACAATCCGGACGATGACCGTTATTTTTTTCCCCAGCTTGACGATCCTGCAACAGCAAACGTTAATGAGCCAAGTGCCGTTGACAATCTATGTGCAGATAACAACAACGCCACTTTCATGACACCTCTAAAAACGGCGATTGATAGCATCGCTAGCCCAAGCGGCTTAACGCGAACAACCACCATTCAAGCTGATCATACCCTGGAGATTTCCTACAACGTCACCAGCGATCAGCAGGTGCGCCGAGTAGCCCTCATTGTACCTCCCATGGCGTTCTGGTGCCCATGAAAGCCGATCGCCCCCTCCCGTTAAACCATCAAAAACGAAGTCATCCATATTCTAATAAGCGAAGAAAGATCGCAGGCTTTAGCTTTGTGGAGCTGGCAATTGCCATTAGTGCTCTTATTATTTTAACATCAATCTCTCTCAGCTTAAATCAGAACGAAATACGTTCTTCCGATTCGCATGCACTCAGGAACGAGATCGCTGCATGGCTTGGGGAGATTGCCATGGCACCTGAGAATCTGAATACAACCTGTACTGTTACCTTTCAACCCGGTTCGCAGCTCTTACCCGGGGCTGCGATTGCCAGCGTGCAGCCATCAACCTGCGCCACGCAAAGCACCTTGCGTATACCGGGGAATACACGGCTCACACCATTCCAAGTAGGAACAAGTCAAAACAGCTGGGTCTACACAGAACGCGGAGCCATTTCAGCCAGTGGCTCGGCAGGCGCATCCAGCACAAACACCGACATCATCATCAGGGTCAGCGTTGGTGGTCAACCACCGCTTCGCTGTGTTCGATTGAGTGGCATCATGGGATTAATCCGATTCGGAGTGAATTCGGCCAATGGCGATGCCATGGGCAACACCCTCTGCAGCGACTGGAGAAGGACATGAAGCATAGGCGAGTGGCCCAGCGGCAGGTTCCATCGATCGCAAGGGTGAACGCCTTTACGCTGATGGAACTCATGATCAGCACCATCCTGGTTTCCGTTTTGCTGGCTGCAGTCAGTGTGATTATCTCGAGTCACCTAAAGTTAACGGACACGGAAACAAGCATGATTCAGTCCCGACGAGAGAGCGCAAGACTGAACTACATTCTCAATTCAGAAAGCAATGAAGCCTGTGCCCTCCAAGGGGGGAGCGCCCCCACCAGCTGCTCTCAGACCTGCCTGACCACGGCAACCAATGATCTCCGCATGCGCATACCCGTGATCATCAATGGCACGACGGCTGGCACAAGCTTCATTCGCTATTACATGACCGGCTCCGAATTGCGTCGGGATGGTCCTGCGATCAAGCCGGATGGACAGCTGGATGTTGCACAAACAAGCATGGACTCCCTATTAATAGATTCCGTGAGCGCATTCAGTGCCGTCGTAGACAGTGACTGCCATGGGGCGAGGATTAGTTTAAGTCTTTCATTGCCCAATACAGCAACCCCATTCACATCAACTTTTTCATTGAGAACCAACGTGGAAGCTGTTTCCCAATGAAAGCTCCGATTTCTTGAGGATCAATCAAGCGCTTTGTGGCAGGGTTGGAGAGAGCAAGTCTTGCTCAACCCGGACGACGGCAAACGGCAACGCTTCAAGCTCCTTCTGGCTCAACCTTCGGCTCCAGGCCCCCGTCACCGGATCGTTCCAGCGGAAACCAGCCTCACGGGCCTGGTGGCGCTCCGCATAGGAGAGGCGGGCGCGATAGAGCTCGCGGGGCTCTTGGGCGGCTGCCAGCAATGCCTCGAGATGGGCGCAGCGCTGAAAGACATGCACCAGATAATCGCAGTCGGTGAGGGCCCGGTGGGCCGCCCATACAGGCACCCCATGGGCCAGGGCCAGATCCCGCAGGGAGGGGTTGGGGCGCAGCTGGAGTTCCCCAGGCCAACGAATGTCCTCCATCGAGCAAATCCAGGGAAGCTCGAGGGTGGGGAGGGGTCCATGGCCAAACCATTGGCGATCGAAGGCCCCGTTGTGGGCCACCACCGCATCGGCGGACTCCACCAGAGCGGCGAACAAAACCACGGCCGCCTCGGTGGGCTGGGGCAGGCGGGTCACCGCGGCGGGAATACCGTTGATGGCCTCCGCGGGATTGGCCTGACAGGGCAGCAGGAAGGAGAGCTGCTGCAGCACCGCCCGGCTGCCCACATCAAAGAGCACCGCCCCCACCTCGATGCAGACCCCCTGCTGGGGAGAGAGTCCGGTGGTTTCGGTGTCGAGGATCAGGATCCGCTGGGGTGCCGTAGAGGCCGGGCTGCGCGGTATCGGTGCGAGGGAGGGCAGGGCAATGGGCTGAGGGGCCGGCTGTGGCCTGGGCTGAGGGCTCGGCTCGGTCGTCAGGCTGGATCGGGAGGGAAGGGATTCGAGTGCTGCGGACGTGATAGCCGGAGACTCTGAGGCGTGGCGGGCCGGAGTTGGTTGCCGCTCCTCACGAAGGGACCCGCTGGTCTGGAGTTGGCCTACCGCCAGGGAACTGGCGTGTTCTGGATCGGCGCCATGGGGGCTCGTTTGCTGCGGGCCGGATGCCAGCAGTCCAAGTAGGTCGTTCTGCTCCCAGAGCCCGGGCTGTTCCGCCATCTCCATCCAACACCTGGGTCTATGGTCCCAGACCCGGCAAGGGGGAGGGACGGGGATCTGTGCCTTTCGGATGGATCGACCGGCCCCGTCTGAGGGGGTTGCTCTGCCTAGGGTGTCGGCCAAAGCCTGAAGCTCCCGCCATGCCTGCCGCCCTCGCCGCCGGCGATCGTGCCCCCGTGATCGCCCTTTCGGATGCCGAGGGTGTGGAGCGCCGCAGCGATCAGCTCGGCGGAGCGCCCCTGATTCTGTTCTTTTATCCCAAAGACGACACCCCCGGCTGCACCGCCGAAGCCTGCGCGTTCCGCGACAGCTTCGCCGACCTGCAGGCGCTTGGGGCCCAGGTGTGGGGAGTGAGCGGCGATGACGCCGCCAGCCACCGCCGCTTCGCATCGCGCCACGGGCTGCCCTATCCCCTGCTGGTGGACAGGGGCAACGCCCTGCGCAAGGCCTTCGGCGTGCCCAGCGTGCTGGGGCTCCTGCCGGGCCGCGTCACCTACGTGATCGACGGTGGCGGCGTGATCCGCCACGTGTTCAACAACCTTCTGGATGGGGCGGCCCACCGCCGCGAGGCCATCGCCGCCCTGGAACGGATTCGGGCTGAGAGTGCGGCCGGCACTGGTGGCTGAAGCCCTCTGGCGGCAACGGGGCCCGATCTGGTGCCTCGATCCACCCAGCGCTTGGCTGGCTCGCAGAGGCGATGGGCCCGGCCGGATCGAATTCATCGGCGGCAGCTACCTGGCCGCCACGCCCCAGCTCAGCTACCGCCGCTTGCTGGAGGCCTTGGCCTTCCAGGGTTGGAGCGTGCGGGCCTGGAGCTATGTGCCGGGCTTCGACCACCAGAGCCAGGCCAATGAGGCCTGGCGTGCCTTCCGGACCGATCGGGAATCGGCCACGCGGGCAGCGGGGGGCTTTGAGCTGCCGGCGGGGGAACGGGTGCTGCGGCTGGGCCACAGCCTCGGCTGCAAGCTGCACCTGCTGGCCCCGGATGGGGGACGGCGCAGCGGCGGCCTGGTGGCCCTCAGCTTCAACAACTTCTCGGCCGAGCGCTCCGTGCCCCTGCTGGCGGAGGTGGGACAGCAATTCGGCTTCCGCAGTGAATTCAGTCCCTCACCCCAGGAAACACTCCAACTGGTGAGCAGCGGCTACCGCCAGAGCCGCAACCTGCTGGTGCGGTTCCGCCGCGACGACCTCGACCAGAGCCCCCGGCTGCTGGAGGCGCTGCGGCAGCGGCCCGGCGATGCCAGCGAACTGATCGAACTACCCGGCGATCACCTCACCCCGGCCAGCGCCGGCCTCCGCCGCAACCTGCTCGGCGAGTGGGCCGATGATCCCGCCCGCCAGCGGCGCTTCGAGCGGCTAGCGGACACCATCGGGGCCTGGGCACTCCAGGAGCCGCCGACCCCATGAGCACCGGAGAGGCCTGATCGGGCCAGAAACGGTTGGTAAGGGTTCCGTCACAGGACCTTGACGCCTAGAGACCACTTGGCAAGGTGAAGCGGTTTCCAGGGATACCAAATCGTGACCGACAAGCTGATCAACGCCTTCACCACCGCCTGGAAGCGCAGCTTCGATTACTCAGGCCGCTCGGACCGCGGCGACTACTGGTGGTTCGTGCTGGCGAGCTTCCTGGTCCTGCTGGTGCTGAACCTGGTGGGATCCTTCGTGCCCTTCATCGGCGTTCTGGCCAACCTTTACTTGATCGCCCAGCTCGTGCCCCACCTCTCCCTGGCGGTGCGCCGTCTGCGCGATGCCGGCAAGGACTGGCAGTGGATCTTCGTGGGCATCACCGGCATCGGCAGCCTCTGGCTGCTCTACCTGCACACCCTGCCCTCCGCGCCGCTGCTCCGCGCCGGTTGAACCTCGGCGGTTGCGATCCTGTCGATCAGCTACTTGCGCCTGCTGCGGCAATCACAGCTGATGAAGAGAAAGCCCCGGTGTCAACCACCGGGGCTTTTCTTTGGGAATCGGCAGGAGCGGCAAGTCCCTGGCTAGGGCTCACACCCGCAGGGCATCCAGCACTGAGCGATCCTCCAGGGTGGAGGTGTCGCCGCTCACCTCCTGGCCCGCTGCCAGGGCGCGGAGGATGCGCCGCATGATCTTGCCGCTGCGGGTCTTGGGCAGGGCATCGGTAAAGCGGATCTGGTCCGGCCGCGCGATCGGGCCGATCTCGCTGCCCACGTGTTTCTTGAGCTCTGCCACCAGGGCTTCGTCGCCGCTGCGCCCGGCCTCGAGGGTCACGAAGGCCACGATGCCCTCGCCCTTGAGCTCATCGGGCACCCCCACAACAGCGGCCTCGGCCACGGCTGGATGGCTCACCAGGGCGCTCTCGATCTCCATCGTGCCCAGCCGGTGGCCGCTCACGTTGATCACGTCGTCGACACGGCCCATCACCCAGAAGTAGCCGTCGGCATCGCGGCGGGCGCCATCGCCGGCGAAGTAGAGCCAGCTGCCATCGGCGGGGCGGATCTCCTCCCAGTAGCTCTTGAGGAAGCGCTCCGGATCTCCGTGCACCGTGCGAATCATCCCGGGCCAGGGCCGCCGGATCGCCAGGTAGCCCCCCTGATCCGCCCCCTGGGAGATGCCGTCGTGGTCGACGATGTCGGCGCTGATGCCGGGTAGGGGCAGGGTGGCCGAACCGGGCTTGGTGGGGGTGGCACCGGGCAAGGGGCTGATCAACACGCCGCCGGTCTCGGTCTGCCACCAGGTGTCCACCACCGGGCAGCGGTTGTGGCCGATCACGTCTCGATACCACATCCAAGCTTCGGGGTTGATCGGTTCGCCCACGCTGCCGAGGATCCGCAGCGAGCTCATGTCGTACTGATCGGGCACGGCGCGGCCGCTCTTCATGAAGGCACGGATCGCCGTGGGGGCGGTGTAGAAGATCGTGCAGCGGTGCTTCTGGATCACCTCCCAGAAGGCGCCGGGTTTGGAGGGCCGCGGTGCACCCTCGTACATCACCGTGGTGGCGCCATTCGAGAGCGGCCCGTACACGATGTAGCTGTGCCCGGTGATCCAGCCCACATCGGCAGTGCACCAGTGGATGTCGTCATCACGGATGTCGAAGATCCACTGAAAGGTGAGGTGGGCCCAGAGGTTGTAGCCGGCGGTGGTGTGCACCACCCCCTTGGGCTTGCCGGTGGAGCCGGAGGTGTAGAGCACAAACAGCCGGTCTTCGCTGGCCATCGGCTCGGCAGGGCAATCGGCGGCCTGTGCCTCCACCAGCTCATGCCACCACACGTCGCGGTCGGGCCCAAAGCCCACCTCCTGCTCGGTGCG
>Ga0114972_10000417_pt1 | contig 31669 bp, 23 predicted proteins | sample M_140807_EF_Meta_FD_87354 | JGI IMG/M metagenome (GOLD analysis project Ga0114972, IMG submission 87354) | Freshwater microbial communities from Lake Montjoie, Canada to study carbon cycling - M_140807_EF_MetaG | ecosystem: Environmental > Aquatic > Freshwater > Lake | place: Lake Montjoie...
AAGATAACGGCGAAAGGGTTGCTATGAAAGGATTCCATGAATCCATAAGCGTGGGTTATCACACACAATAGCGGAGAGTCTCAACTTATTAATTAGCGATCGCAAGGCGGCACTGCGTGATCGCGTAACTATCCCTTATCTAGCCTAACGAATTTGGTGAATTTTTGCCGCTTGATGTTAAGTAAATGATTTATTCAATGCAACGGGTTTTAGTATTGACAAAATCAAGAATATTTGATAGGAAAATTTGACTTTGGAGAAAAAAGAGGAAAACCTGTGAAAATATTAACTAAACGGCGTTGCTGATTTGAGATATGAATCTTCTTTTATGGAATTGTTAAAACTTGGACTCAAACTGACTTTTGGATATGTGCAAAATTGACATTCATAGCTTGATTCAGCAACGCTAGATTTTTTTAGATAAGTTGTATTTGGGCGCAAACCTTGCACCCCTACCATTCCCTAAAAACCTTATGTAGGGGCGAATTGCGTTCCATTGGTGTCAAGCTAAGCCAAAACCCTTATTAAATCAGGATTGTAGGATGGGTTGGTACCGCGTAACCCATCACAAATTAACGATGAATCAAGAGTTCTGGCTCCGAGTATTCACAAATAAGGCTCAGTGAAATAACCTGAAGTAGTTTCAAAGCCTTAATTAGCAAGAGTTACACGTTAAGTTGACACCAATCGACGGTGAAATCTTCCCCCTGATTAAATTGAGGGATTACCCTCTTTATTTGTTGGGTTGGGGGGTCATACGGAGATAGGGTTTGATTTCCTTAACACCTTTGGGGAATTTAGCCCGCGCCTCTTCTGTCGGAATAGAAGGAACGACGACACAATCTTCTCCATCTTTCCAATTTGCTGGGGTCGCAACTTGGTGATAATCGGTTAGTTGCAGGGAATCAATCACCCGTAGGATTTCATCAAAATTCCGTCCTGTGCTGGCGGGATAGGTGAAGGTCAACCGTAATTTTTTGTTGGGATCAATGATGAAAACGGAACGCACGGTCAGATTGTTGAGGGAACTGGGGTGAATCATTCCGTACAAGTCTGCAACTTTGCGATCGCCGTCTGCAAGGATCGGATAATTAACCGTTGTATTTTGGGTTTCATTAATATCACCGATCCAACCCTTATGGGATTCCACATCATCCACACTCAGAGCGATTACTTTGACATTGCGCTTATCAAATTCTGGCTTGAGACTCGCAACCGTTCCCAATTCTGTCGTACAAACGGGCGTAAAGTCAGCAGGATGGGAAAAAAGGACAGCCCAACTGTCTCCGATCCATTCATGAAAAGAAATTGTTCCTTGACTAGATTCCTGGGTAAAGTCTGGAACCACGTCTCCTAATTGAAGAGCCACAATCGCTACCTCCTAAAAAAGTGCCTATCTATAATAACGTGCCATGAAAACACCCGTCTCTAGATCAAATTTATCAAATCTTTATGAAAGATAAGTAGGAGAAAGCCTGATTTCAGTCATAAAACGAGTATTTGATAGAGTTGAGCGTTGAAAATGATCCTCAATTATTCTTTAAAAATCTCCGATTTTGTATTTGAGCTTCTTTGGTTTTAGGAGATGATTTTGGTGATTTTTATCAAAAATAGACAGTCATTTAGTTAAGCTTAAATAAAAGTTGGTGGTCTAAAGATAAAAGACCAATTAATAAATTACATTTTGTGAATTGTCATCTTCAATCAAGGTTTAGAAAATATTTTTTATGACTTAAGTAATTTTAATTTAATCTTACAAATTTAGTTCTAAAAAATAAACTCTAAAAATTTTAGATTCAAGTCTTTGGAGTATTTATGAAAATCTTTGTCAAATTCGTAGTTTTACTGGTTTATCACTTAAGTATTTGCAACAAGAACAAATGTACTAGTTCTATTTTTACGGGGTGGTGAGTTCCTATTAAAAATCGCTCAAATGATCTTAGAGAAAGGATTCTAAGGATATATAGTACACCCAAAATAAAAATTGCTGGAGACGAGGAGGAGAGATCGGATGAGTGTCAATATCTAATTAAAAAGCCACATAAATTAAACTAATAAAGTTTAAATAGTTTTAATTGCTTTTTTGCAATAAATCTTTTAATGCCTTACTTAAAAAGACTTTTGAGGATTTATTCAATAAAATTTATTGACATTAATTCAGAATCTTTAAATAAACTATTTTCATACTTATTACACAAATTCAGTAAATATACTTAAAATTTTTAAAGTTTTATTTTTTTCTAAGTGTTTTAACTGAAGCCAAAGCCGCGATCGTTTTCCAAAATGAATTCACGCACACAAATTTTCAGGAATTTTTATTTCTTGAAATGCGCTTTTTATGAATTCTAGGAAATTATTAATGACTACTCAAATTGATCCATTGACTGGCTTTAGTCCGTTTAAATCAATCGTTGCGCCATTAAATAGTAATGATTTATTGGATGCAATTCTTTACCGCTCAAACTCAATTGCTGATACTTCTATTGAGTCAATAACATCTGGTAAGAAACCAACAAATTCTAATAAATCTGTTGCATTAAAAAGTACGGATAATCAATCTCAAACCAATACTCAGTCTGTTTTATTGAGTAATGCCAATAATCTTTCAGTTAGTTCTCTTCAATCTGCGTCTTTAAATCCATCTCAAACGAGTACTGCTAGTGCAACAACTCTTGCAACTGTAAGTGCCGCTAGTCCTGCTTCCGCCGCTGTTAGTAAAGTCCGTATAGAGGCAGAGACGATTACCAATCCTTCTGTTTACCGAGTGGAAAGTGTTAGTGCCGCTTCGGGGGGAAAAGCTCTGAGTTTAGTAGGTGGAGCAGATAATGAAGTCGGTAAAGTCAGCTTTAAGTTCACGGGGGTAGATGGTCTTTATGATGTGGTTCTTGGAACTTTCGATGAAAATGATGGCCAAGCTCGTTTTAACGTCAGACAAAATGGGAGTGCGATCGGTTCCATCACTCTAAATAAGGACTTGGGGAGTAATTCGCCTAATGCTCAAACGGCGGTGGCTCGAAAAGTTACCACTGTGCAAATCAAAAATGGAGACACCTTTGTTGTTAACGGTTTTGAGAATGCTGGTGAATATGCCCGTCTTGATTACATTGACTTTATCCCTTCAGGAACTGTTAATACTCCCCCCACAGCAGTAGCTGATCAATTTTCAACGGGGGAAAAAATATCGTTAGCACTAACTCCTAGTCAGTTATTGAGTAATGACAGCGATATTAATGGAGATACCCTAACAATCACTAGCATTGACAATAGTAAAACCCTTGGACAAGTCAGCTTTGCTGGAACTAGTATTAATTACTCTCCCAATGGCAAGTTTCAGTCTTTAGGGGCTGGAGTAACGGCGACGGATACTTTTAGTTATACGATTAGCGATGGTAAAGGGGGAACTGCTACGGCTCCTGTTAGCATTACGGTAACGGGAGTAAATGATGCTCCCACAGCGACTAGTAAGTCAGGAACCACTAATCAGAACCAGGCAATTACTTTTTTAGCGTCTAATTTATTGGTCGGTGCAATAGATCCCGATGTTGGAGATGTTCTCAAAGTTACATCCGTAACCCAGGCAGTTAACGGCGCGGTTGTTCTTAATGCGAGTGGCAATGCAGTTTTTACACCGACTTCTAATTTTAGTGGTAATGGCAGTTTTAATTATGTTGTGAGTGATGGAAAGGGTGGGGCTACTAGTGCAAAAGTAAGTGTTGTTGTTAATCCCGTTACGGTTAATCGTTCTCCTGTTGCCAATGGGGATTCGGCTACAACTAAACAAAATCAAGCGATTACCCTACTGGCGACTAACCTTTTAGCAAATGATACTGATCCCGATGGAGATAAACTTACGTTATCATCGGTGAAAAGTGCTGTTAATGGGAGTGTAGTTCTTAATGCGAGTGGGAATCCTGTCTTTACGCCGACTGCTAATTTTAGTGGTAATAGCAGTTTTGACTATGTTGTTAGTGATGGGAAAGGAGGAACTGCAACTGCAACTGTCAAAGTTCTGGTTACCAACCCAGCGATCGCCTTACCCGATTTAGTCACTAAGTTTGCTCCCAAAAGTAATCCTACTTTACCGACAGGAAAGGATATTTTTGCCCCGTCTTTTGTAGTTAATGATGCAGGGAATTCATCCCGACCCGCGATCGCGGAATGGACAAGAACAGGGAAAGCAGGAGAAACCATTGTCTTAACAGGCTGGCAACTGGATGCCAGTACCAAATTCTTTGTCTATGGGCAAACTAATGGAACGAATGGAGCGTTACTCGAAGCCAAAATTCAAAAATTAGATGGTAATGTAGCGGCCATCACCCTGCCAACAGCCTTACCTCAAGGTTCAGATTATTTGCTCTGGGCGCAAAATAGTTCGGGCTACAGTCAGCCAGTCATGATTAATCAAACTGAAGCTTGGTGGGTCAAAGAAACTTCCAGTCGAGGCCAAATTGCCTCTGTTTTTGGGCGAAACCTATCCCAAGATGGCGGTACTCAAAACTCCCAAGTTTATCTGGAAGATAGTGCAGGAAAAGGATACTGGGCGCAAGTGGTTGGAGTTAATCCCTACAAGGTTGACTTTAAAGTTCCTGATGCCCTAGCCAACGGTGATTATCAGGTATTTGTTCACAATGGCGATGGAGGGCAATACGGCTGGTCAAAACCCTTGACGATGACCATTGATAATGGTTTGAATTACACAGGTGCAGTCTTTAACGTTAAAAATTATGGTGCCAAAGGCGATGGTATCACAGATGATACTGACGCCATCAATGCCGCACGAGCTGCCGCTGAGAATACCCCTTGGTCAACCGTTTATTTACCAAAAGGAACTTATGCTATTAATGACTGGTTATTTCCAGGAGGGGATCAAGTTCGTTGGTTAGGAGATGGTAAAGATATAACTACAATTAAAGCTGCTAATGGTTCCAGCCAGCAATATTTGTTTTTAACAGAAGGACCAGTCAATGACATTACGTTCCAAGATTTAACACTAGATGCCAATGCCCAAAATGCAACTAGTATGTTAACAACGAGTTATATCAGAAATAGTTCTGATATCCAATATCTCAATGTCAAGATCAACGCCGAAGGTGCATCTCCTTTTGATTGGCACGCTAATTATGATGTTTCTATGAAAAATTCTGACGTGATTGGTGGTCAAAGTTTCTTAGGAACGGCTCAGCAAGTCTTTATTGATGGCAGCAATTTTTTCGGAACTGATTACGCTGATCTCGTTTTGCAAGGTTTTGGTACAGAGATGTTATCTATTACCAACTCCACAGTTCAAAACCTAGATACGTCCGATCCAAATAACGGTAAATGGGCAAAGGGACGTTTCTTTGCTGATCAACCCTTTTGGGGAACTTCTCAAAACCAGTATTTTGGGAACAACAAAACAATTGATCTAGCTACTCCAAATTCATCTGAAATCGATCAAAACTCTGGGGAGCAGATTATGTGGGAGACTGGTGACGGATTATCTACTTTCCTAAGCACAGTAACTTCCACAACTAGTAATACAGTGAGTGTTAATACCCCTTCTAGCGTGGTGAATGACCAGTACTCTCTTTCTATTGTTGGCGGTAAAGGAATGGGTCAAACTCGACAAGTTGAATCCTTAAATCAATCTACTTACACAATTTATGGTAACTGGAATGTACAGCCCGATTCATCAAGTGTTATCGTGGCGAATAAACAACCCAATAACGCAGTTGTTTATGGCAATAGCTTCGACGGTTTAAGTGATTATAATACACGCAAAACAGCTTCAGCAGGAGTACAGACTTACTTTGGAGCAAATAACTTAATTATTGACAACAATGCCTTTAATCAACTAGGGAGTGGTATTTTCCTGTGGTCGGGATGGGAACCAACAGATAATAATCCAGTTAACTTTAGTCGAATAAGCAATAATGCGTTTACGAACACAGGGGGAATTAATGTGCTAACTTCGGGGCAGAAAGGCACTGCTATTTTAGGGAATTCTATTCGGAACAATAATTTTAATAATGTTGATTCTGTTTTTGGTGTATTTCCAGTAAATGATTCTGGTAACAATCCATTTCTGATCGCCAATATGAATGTATTTGAAAATAATACGTTAGGAACAGGTGGCGTTTCGATAGACCAAGGCAATGGGAATATTCAGAATACTATTTTTCTGAATAACACTTCCCTGAATGGCCCCCTCAACCCTGGTGTTGTTAGCGGCAATTTTGAATTTTAGCCTGAGTTGAAAGATGCTAAAACAATAGTAAATTTTCTTTAAAAAACTACTCTGTTAAAAATAGCAGGGTAGTTTTTCATTTTTTGTTAATGACTTTAGCTGATAGTTCTAAGAAATCAATAGTTTTTATCTGAATATTTTTCTTTAAAATATTGAGAGCCGATATAACCTGCACCACCAGTGACTAAAATAGTTGATATAGAAATTAATTTTTTATTTTGAGTATTAAATTTTGATATGAAAAATTTACCTGTCTGATAAACGGAATTTTCTGTTGAATTTACAAGGCTAAATTTTGGATTTTTATTACCCATAAATATTTATGTAGAGAGTTAAAATTTTAATGGATATTTTCTGGGATTTTGTACATAGAATGTTCAACGTTTATACATTTTTAATTGAACTCTTATTACCAATATTTTGGGAAAAGCTCTCTGAGTAAATTTTTAGTTTATAGTTATTATTTTTCTTAAACTTTGATCTTACCAAGTAAAGCAGAGGCAATGAGGATTAATAAAAGAAAGTAAAGTGCATAAATTATTGGATATTCATATTAATTTTTGCAAAAATTGCTTCAGCAATGAGTTTTTGTCCTATGTTATTGGGATGAATTTCATCATGATAGGGATTAAGACCATCTTCAATTGATTGACGAAAGCAAGGTTCTAAAGATGTTGGTATAATTCCCAGTTGGTTACAAATTTCTTTAATAAGTTTGTTTCCTATTTGAGGATAATGACTTTCAATTTCGGACTTTTCATAATGCTGAAATACACAAACATTATTTGAATTATTTTTTGCTAATTCAAGAAATTTTTTTAAATCACCAAGTCCTTTTTGCACTTCTGTTTCTTCGTTAGTGTCTTTATTTATTCGCGCGACCGATTGAGGCTTTCTGAAACCCTTATGCAGTAAGGGGCGATTTTTTGTCTTTGACCCAGCGCGAAAGATTCGTGACACTAACGTTTCTTCTGGTATATATTGATTATGTTCAGTCGAAATAGTACTAGTAGAACTTGGGGAAAAATAACGGGGTAAATATCTTTCTATGCCCTCCAACAAAGCTGAAACTGGCTGTTTAGTTGGATGAGTGTTTTTGTCTAGGGGTTGGAAAGTAGGGTTGTCAATATAATCATGACTTGAAATAACTAAGATAATAATGTCAGCATCAAAAAAACCATATTCTTTTGCATAAGCAAGCCAATTACCAGGGCCCCAACTACCTGCGGAGATATTTCCAACAACTATATTTTTGTCTAAAATTTTAGTCAATTTTTCTTTTAATATACTTGTTGCTAATTTTGCATGATCCGTTAGATTACCACCATTGACAACAGAATCACCAAAAACCATAAGTCGTAATTCATTACTACTTTTCTTTTTAGCAAAGGGTTCTGATCGCATTCCATATTCATTCGTAATGAAGTGATTCCCAAATCTATATATATCTTGATTCGGTTTAAACATATATTCAATTTTTGGATCTGAAATTGAAAGTGGGGGGGTACCAAGACCAAGATAATATCGAGCAAAAATTTCTCCAATTGAAATCAAAAAAATAATCACAAAAATATTCGGTATGATATACCCTATAAACTCAGTTTTCATTATTATTTATAAAATGTTTTTCCCCAGGAATTATTAAATTTAATTTTACCTTCATCAAAAATCAACCAAGGATGTAAGCCTTTTTCAGGATAATGTTTTTCAATATAAAAAGCAAATAAATTTTGCTGTTTTGGAAATATTAAAGAAAAAAGTTTATAAATAGGTTGAGCTATTAAAAGAAAGAAAATTTTGATTTTGCCATTACGTTCTAACCCCGAAGTAGCAGGAAAAGCATGAGAATATTTATAGCGAAATATATGATTTCCATAAGGTGAATATGAACTAATGGTTTTTTCTATTTCACGTTCAGTCCAACGATAAACATAATTGGGGATTTCAGAATTATTTACTCCCCCATATTTTCCATCATTAAAATAAACAGCAGCATGTTCATAAGTTTGTGTAAGATGGAATTTCTCTAGTATTTGCATTAATAGACTGTCACGAGATTCAAATGCAATAACTCCCTTTTTCGCAACCCGATACATTTCAAGTAACGCTTGATGTGGAGATGTACAATGATGGAGTGCTGCATGAACAATTACAAAATCAAATTCTGAGTCATTATAAGTTAGGTTTTCTGCATTTTGGTAACTCCATTCATAAGGGCTAAATTCATCGCCTTTTATTCTTGAGTCAAGATTGGAAACAACTACATTTTGAAAACCTAGTTGTAGAAATATTGCACTATCTGTTTTTCCACCTCCGACTATTAAAATTTTACTCGCCTTATCTTTTATCCAGTCTGTAATTACTTCTTTTGCAAAAAAATATCTAGTATCTATTTTTGCTAATTTAGTATCGTTTGCTGATAAAATATTTAATGACAACATAATATATTTTCTGTAATAATTGAAAGATTAATTTTTTTATATTGATGGTTTTATTAAGATGAAAAAATAAAATCTAAAGAAAATTGATGTAGGAATTAAGACTGTTAACATTGAAGAATACCGTAATAAATTTTCTCCATTTTCTTAGCTATTCCCTCCCATGTATAATTATTAAAAATAAATTTGCGAGCATGATCGCCCATTTGTTGTGCTTCTTCAGGATTAATAAGACACCACAACAAAGCATCGGTCAATTGTTGAGCATCAATATCAATTTCTAAAGCGGCTTTTTCCATTCCTGCTTCAGGAAAATTACAGCCCGTAGTAATGACACAAGGCAAGCCTGATGCCATACCTTCTAAAACAGATACACTAAAACCTTCCGAATAAGAAGGCGCAACGTAAATATCTGCCGCAGCTAAGACAGCATATTTCAGAGAACCTGTGAGCATTCCAGTAAAAGTGACTGCCTCTAAACAATTAGCCTCAGAAAAATAGCCCTTCACTGTCGGAGAAAAATCAATATTATCTGGCCCTGCAAGAACAAGATGGGCTTCAGGAAATTGATCATGAATTTTTTCAAAGGCGATCGCTAATAGATCTAGTCCTTTTTTGGGATCAATGCGACCTAGAAAAAGAATTAGTTTTTTATGACGAGTTTCAGGAAATTGTTGATAGAAAATTTCTGAACTAGGTAAATCTTGAAAATCTTCTGGATAAATACCATTCGGAATAATAACAAGTGGAGATTTTAACCCAAGTTGTTTTACATTACTTGCTTCTGTAGAGGCTAACATTTGGATAGCACTTGCGCGTTGGAGAGCGGGTTTTTCAATTGATTTAAAATAAGGAGTTTTTTTCCAAGACTTATAGGCTAATGCCCAAGGTTCTAGCATGCCATGAGGAGTCATAATATATGGAATTTGATGGAGTTGACAAACCCAATAAGCAGGTAAAGTAGGATAGCAAAAGATAGTATGAGTATGAACTAAGTCATAATTAGAAATGTTTTGAAATAACCAACGACTTAAAGACCAGCTAAATTTATAATCTATAAAATTCCAGTAAGAAAAATATTGAATGCGATAAAACTTTTCTTGAATCCAGGTTTGAGTAGGAACATTTAAACGATCAGGGCCATTTGCTGTTGTTGTAACAATGTCTAAATCTACTCCCTGACGACCTAAAGCTTGAGCTAGATCCAAAACGCATTGAGAAGGGCCGCCATAAACGGAACCTAGAGCGGGAATGACAAAAAGAATTTTCATAAAAATTATAAAAATTTAGGAGTTGCCTAAACTATATTCCAACGCTTTCATTAGTCCTTGAGCAAAATAGTCAGGCGAATATTTCTGAATATGTTTTAAAGAGGCTTCACCCATTACTGCTAAATCTACTTTCCCAGAACTCATTTTAAGCATTAGATCAGTTAATGCTTGTTGATCTCCTGGATCAAAACCAAAACCATTGACTCCTTCTATTACCAAATCTTCAAAACAGCCGCACCGATTAGAAACAATAACAGGCAAGCCTGCGGCCATTGCTTCATTAACGACTAATCCCCATTGCTCTTGGGTACTGGCGTGAATAAAACAACTTGCATGGGCAAAGTAGGGAAGTAATTCTTCTTGTTGTAAAAATCCTGGAAGATGAATGAATTTTTGTAATCCAAGCTCATGAATCTGTTGCTCTATTTGAGGACGCAATTCCCCATCACCACTGAGGACTAAATCCCATGCTAAGTAGCCTCTGGCTTGAAAATATTGTGCATAAGCCGAAATTAATAGTGGAAGATTTTTTTTAGAAACAAATCGGTTAATTGCCAAGAAATATGGTCTTTTTAAAGGATGAGGAAAATGGCAAATATTATTAGGATGAAAGGTTTGATTGTCCACTACATCATAACCCAAAAAAATTGTTTCAGATGACATTCCTAATTTAGTTAAATATTGTTTATGAGTTTCTCCAGCGACTAAAGCGGCTTTGTATTGCTTAATAATTAAGGATTTTAATTTTTCTTTCCACCAAATGCGAAGCTCATCATTTTCTTTACTATCTGTAAGTAAAATAATTGGCTTACGATTCCAAATACCCCAAAGTAATGTATAAAGCATACCAGGCTGAGAGTAACCTACAACCGCAATAACATCAGGATTAATGTTATTGAGAAGAAGATTAAGTTTTAATAAAAGATACAAAATATTTGTTTTTTCAAGTTTTTGGTCTTGAATAGCTGAAAAAATTGGGAAATTATAATCTTCGCGCTTTGTTTTCCAAGAATATTTTTCTTCGGATTGGGCTAACTCTATGGCAACTACTTTTGTCTGATATTGTTTACAATGATCAATACAACCTTTGATTCGAGCAAGATGATAGGGACCAAAATTTGAAAATAAAATTCCGAACTTAATATTCATAAGTAGCTTTAAACTAGACATTAAATAGACATCAAAAATCTGTTTTCCAGCTTATTTCTAAAGGTTTATTTTTTTCCCTAGCATAGTAAAAAAGGCAGATAATCAAACTAATCTGAAAAATAGATTCTTGCAAGAAACGTCCTATTCCATGAGTTAAACCTACCATTGCTGGACTAATTAGGCTTAGATAAATCAATGAACTAAAAAGACTTTTTTGATAATAAAGTGAAACCCAAAGATTTTTAAAAAGACAACCTATCAAGGCAAAAGCAAAACACCCGAAATAACCAAATTCCGCAAATGAATCTCCTACCCCAGTCGGGGTGGTTCCAGGATGCCAAATATAACCATATAAATTATATAAAGTCTTACTATTGATTAAATCAAATTTTAAGGATTCTTTAAACCCAATTCCTAGAATTTGTCCTGGTATGAATTGATGAATAATTGCATCCCACCATCCAGAACCTAATCCGTACAAATTTAGATCTGTAGTTGCCTTTATTAAAAAAGCAGCATTTCTCAATTCTAAAATTTTTCCTTTTTGTTGAGTATTTAGTGCTTTTTCTGTTGTGGATGATATTGCCTGCCATTGACCACTAAATACAGCGTCCCAAAGACCTTCACGCATTGCACCAATAGTGGGTATCAGAATCAAAATAGCAAAGATAGCTAAAATAATCAACCATCTTGGTGGTATATAGCGACGAATTAACCAAAAGCTTAGTCCTATAATAATTAGAAATGTCATCGTTGGTTGTCTTCGTCCTGCCAGAACAGTTTGTAAAGGAATCCAGCCAGCCAATAGGGTAAAAATGATATTTTGAATAGATGGCCTTTTAAGAGTTTCTAAAAGAAAAATAGAAAAGGCAATATAAATGACTTGAGAAAAGAATACATAAATTGTAGCTGGGCCTGTCCATTGGCTTTGTTTAGTTAATTCAACAGTAGTATTCTTGAGTAAAAAATCAAAGAAGTAACTTATAACCATTAAAAAAATAGCTGCTCGAAATAACTTATGTGTATCTATATCAACATTTAATTTAGCCAACCATTTTTCATTAGGATTGCTTTGATAGCCAACCCAACAAGCTACAGCACAGAGAGACGACATTAAGAGAACTGTTTCCAAAGACTGTTGATCGAGTACACCTGGATTTTCTACTAATGCAAAAGCTTGAGGAATTAAAAATGAAACAAAAATTGCTCCCATAAAAAAAGGATATTGATAAATCCGTTCAATGCGAATTAATCCCCAGCCTAATAAACCCAAACAAACTATAACTAATAAATTACGATAGATTTCAGCCATAATAGATATTATTTTAGTTATAAAAAACTGAGCAGTTTCTGACGAAAAGTTTTCCAAGGGAAGCGTCTAGCGCAAGCTCTTGCGTGTTCACGAATTTCATGATTATCAGGTAATTCTTTGGCTAAATATTCTATTCGATAAACAAGTTCATCTATATTTCCAATTTCTGTTAGAAAAATACCATCTTTCTCTTCACCTAAGTCAGGTAAGCAAGTGTTAACGGTTCCCAGAACGGGACAGCCATAACTAAGGGCTTCTAAAAAGACGTGACCAAATCCTTCTATAAAAGAAGGCATAACAAATAGATGGCTAGTTTCATAGAGATTCCGTAATGTTTGAGAATCTGTTCCACTAATCAATTTAATATTTGACATTTGCTGAAGTAAAGACTCTATCCCAGGATCTAGGGTTCTACAAACTAAAATAAGTTCACTTCCCTTTGGTAAATGTGATCGCGACCAGGCATAAAGTAAGTGATGTAAACCTTTTCTCTGAGCCCCAGAACCAACAAAAAGAACTTGAAAGTGATCCGAGTTAGGTTGTTGAAAAGGAGGTTCGGGAGTATCAATCCCGTAGGGAATAACATGGCACAAATGTGGTTCTACTCCAGCAGCAATAAATGTTTGTTTCGTAAAGCTACTCGCACACAAGATTTGATCTGCATATTTCCAACAATCTCTGATTCTCCTTTGCATTCGCTCTGGTAAATTATTCCCAGTATGTTCTTTATAGGATTTCTCGATAAACGGAAAGCGATTAAAATCGTCTGTTAATAAAAAAGATTGAAATTCTGGATGAGGATGAAATTCAAATAAAACTTTACGAGGATCATGACGATAAGTCGCGAGAAATGCTTCCCAAGCATAGGGAGTATAAAGGAGTAAGTTACTTTTAGTTTTCCGTGCTTGTGCTATGGCTGCATGAGCAAAATGTTCATCTAGTAAGGCAACTGTATAAGCACGAGGAAAACCAAGATAATGTCTACTATTTTCAAGTAAGGTGGTTCCCCAGAGAGATTTTACCCGTTCACTAGGAATTCGAGATTCTAAAAAGCGAGATCTCAGTTTGTTTTGCCATCTAGAGGGTAAAATTGGATTTATATGTTGTAAAAAATTATTAGTATAAAAGTCTGTAATAAATTGATCTAGTAGTTCCGATTCAGCAAGAGCCAAAGGAATTTGATATTTATCTCTATTTCCTCGAAAAGCACAAATATATCTATTCATAGATCAATAATAATTTTTTTATCAGTATAGAAAATAAATAACGAGACTTTTGCAATTTCATTATTTTTATCTAAACAAAGTTAGTTGTAGTTGATCATTTAGCATACATTATTTTTTTTCATAAATTGAGATGCTATCATTTTAACCTTTACGTTTAAATAAATAGTTAATACTTCCAAAATCTTTTTCTTTGTTTTTCATCCATCTAATAACATCATCTGATTTTACAAGTCTTAGTTCTTGATCAATTGTGAATGCTTCATAGCCTAAATCCCAAAAGAGATCAAATAGTTGCAGGAAGTGTGGATTAACGCAATTATCAAAATGTTCCGTTAACCCGTGTTCGATAATCCATATAGGAGCGGGGCTATGAACCAAGAGAGAAGTTGCACCTTTTAAAACATTAAATTCATTTCCCTCCACGTCTATCTTAATTAAGATTCTCGAATCGATAAATCGTTTATCTATAAGATTATCAAGGGTGTTCACTGATACCAGCGTTTGATAGTTTGAGCGAATGCCTCCCCATTGATGAATTAATGACGCACCTTGTCCACTTCCGTAAAGTGGCAAGATTCCTTGATAGTCACTTAAGGCAATCGGAAATATCTCGACATTTGTAAAGTTATTACTCACAAGATTCCGATATAAAAGCTGTAAATTATAGAAATTTGGCTCAATAGCTAAAACCTTTTTTTGAGCTTGAGCTGCTATACAAGTGAATAAACCTACATTACTTCCAATGTCTACTATTATATCTACTTCACTAACAAGAGACGAGAAAATCTCTATCTCGCAACTTTCTGCTCGACTCGTATCAAGTTTTGCATCACCATAAAGTTGAAATCCAAATATTGTTTGATAGGGTTTTCGTATTTTAAAAGATAAATAATCCCGTAAATACCTATAGCTTTTTGATATTGAAGGAAAAAAAGTATCCATAACACGCTTGAGATGATGTATCATATTAAACCTATTTTGAAAATAAAAAATAACTTTAGTTCTGTAGTTCTACCTGAATTTGTATTAATAATAAGATAAACTTTTTACTTGTTAACCAAACTGACTGTTCCCGTTAAGTCTAAAATCCATGAGTGCAAACTTCTAGACCCGTTATCTGACAAGGCTTTGAGACATAATTCTCTTGACAGGAAAAAATACCCCTGAAACAATCATCCAGCTTATTGTTCAAATTTCAAAAATAAAGGATGAAGGGAGTATGGGACTGTAAAATAGGGAAAATCTTAAAGGTGAGGTCAAAAAATGTTGGAATGGTGGACAAAAAACTTTGCAAGTTGTGAATTGGGAGATGAGAGACTAGACAATCGAGCCTTCTCAATTGGAAAAAAGTTAAGTCAGGGATTTGGGAAAGCCCTATCAGAAGTGTTTAAGGGAGGAAGGGAGTTAAACTGACTTTTCTTTTTCATTGAGAGATCGCTTGGTTTCTCTCTCCCCCAAAGTCTTATTCTCTCGTCGGGTATTGTCATTAAGTCTAAATTGTTGAAAATAGTGAAGAGATTGAAACCCTTATTCTGTGGTCGGTTTCAGACTTAACGGGAAAAGTCAGCCTGCGGAATAGGGGTAATAAGTCCGCCAATCGTAGAATTGTAAAGCATGGGTATGGTGAGATTCCGCAAGAGCCAAAGGAATTTGATATTTATCTCTCTTTCCTCGAAAAGCGCAAATATATATTTGTCCATTACAAAGTTTTTTTATTGTTGAATTAATTATTTCAGTAGAAAATTTTCTAAGGTTTTAGTACGAATTTTCCAAGTATTTTGACTAGCAAATTTGAGTTGTTTTAATGTTTTCTCATAGTTTTCAGGTTTATTTGAGTAATCTAATTCCTGACGAATAAAAGAAATTGTTTCTTCTACAGAATCAAAAATTTTAATCCATTCAGGATATAAACAACATTCAGGAACACTCGTACTCAAAATTGGACGGCCACTAGCAATGCCATCCATAATTTTGGTAGGACAAGAAGCTTGGTTAAACGGGTGATTGATGAGATAAGGAATCCAACTAATTGCAAAAGACCAATAATAATTAGCGACCTTATCTGGTGGAACTTTTCTAATGTGGCGGACATTGGGGAATGCCAAAACTGTTTGACGAGTAGCCTGCCAATTTCCTTGATTAATCATGGTTTGCTCATCTAGCCCCCCAACAAAAACAAAGGTAACGTCTGGACAGGCTTGGATCACTTGGCTAATGAATTGCCAGTTCAAGCGATCGCCTAAAGTACCCACATATCCCACCGTCATCGGCTCTACCATGCTCTCTGGCTGAGGATTAAGATAACTTTCTATCACTCCATGCGGAAAATGATAAATGCGCGAAGCCCGATGAGGATGTTTTGCTTTGAGTTTTTTTACTTGGGATTGGGAGGAACACAGGGTTAGTGTTGCTCGTTCAATTAATTGTTGTTCTTGGTCTAAGATTTGTTGTTTGCGTTCAGGACGATAGAAAACGTAATCATCAACGTTGTAGTAAATTAATCGTTCGCTCGGTACTTTGCTTACCCAAGGAAATAGATAAGGTTCAGGAGCGATTACCCAAGGATATTCACCAGACAGTTGTTCAAGTTGTCGACACCATCTCTGAATTCGCGATCGCAAATAAAATCGAAAGCCCTTTTCTAGGCTCCCAGCATAACCGCTAGGGAAAACTTTTATCGTCCGATTTAGCAAAGGAGGGGGAGTGCGTTGAGACCAAGATGGTTTGAGACTATAGTAATTCCGCCAATCGTAGAATTGTAAAGCATGGGTATGGTGAGATTCCGCAAGAGCTTCTGCTAAACCATATGTCCAAGGACTATTTGCACCCAAGAATAAAAAACTAGAATTTGTCATATTTTTATACATTCTTTAAGTAATTTTTCCGCTAAATTTAGCGTGTATGTACTGTGCCCACCAAGAAATGATGGGGGATAAGCTACAAGTTGAATGATTTTCATAAGCTTTAACTTGCTTGTTTAAGACTAGATTGTTTATTGTTGTAATAATAAGCAACTAAATTTTGACGATAAACCAGGGCAATAAGAAACAAGAGTGAGGCAATATATTTTCTGTTGATTTAAACTATCGAAAGAAAATGCTGGTACAATTCACTAGCACTCTGTTGCCATGTAAATCTAAAAGCACGCTCCCTACCACGCTGAATAAAGTCCTCTCGTATGCGAGAATTCTCTAGAAGAGTTGTAATAGCTTCCACATGTTCATTGATAGAGTTAGTCGAGACTAGTACCGCCGCATCGCCTGCAACTTCTGGTAATGAAGAAGAGTTAGTCGTTACAACTGGTGTACCACAAGCCATTGATTCTAAAACAGGAATGCCAAAACCTTCATAGATCGAAGGAAACCAAACTATCTGAGCAGCATGATACAACGAACAAAGAGCTTCATCACTTACAAAACCTGTAGTCAGAATAGAGTTGCTCATAATTTCAGCTTTCTTCACATAATTGGGATCGCAGTGACTTGTAACAACAAGTTTTAGCTCTGGCATTTTTTTACTTAGAATTGACCAGGCTTGTAAAACCAAATCAGCATTTTTTCTATAGTGTAAACCTCGTGGTAAAAGAATAAAGGGTTGACCTAAAAGTCCTGAACTTTCTAAAAATGTATTACCTTCATCTGAACAAGGTAAGAAAAATCTAGGTGGTACTGCATTATGAACAACTCGTAATCGAGAGCGTATGCTTGGGAAAAAATGAGCAAGTCTTTCCGCAGAGAAGTTGGATACGGTATGAAATAAATCAGCTTTGCGAGAAAGAATCCAGTAAAGGTATTTCCATCTAAGCTGTTGTCCTATAAAGTGACTGTCTTTCACATGAGCATTATCTTCAAAGTAAGCAGCATCATGTAAAAGTACTGCTAGGCGAGCTTTTTTTACAGGTACATAGGATTCAGTAGTACAATATACTATTTGAGTATCTGGCCAAAATTGTTCAGCCAATGGACGATTTGTTAATGCCCAGTATCTTTGTTGAAGAGAAACATTAGGCTTAAAAAACGAATAAGAGAAACTATTCCAAGGCTCATTCATTTTGGGGATGATTTTTTTATAATCTTCATGATTTGCAAGTATGCGAAGCCTAATATCTACATTTTGATCTAAATGTTCAACCATTTGACGAGCAACCCTTCCTGCTCCAGTTGAATTATATATACCTCTCAGATTAACATACGTTAGAATATTCATAATAGCTACCAAGTAAATTTCTTCAAAATTTTTGATAAAAATCAATTTATTAATATTTTGCAGGTTAAGATGAAGCAAACATAATCATTGCCCACTTCCGTTGCTTGATCACAACAAGATACGACAACGGGGCTAATTCCACCACTGCGATCGCTAGAAAGTAACCAACAAAGTTTCATTTAAACACACTCATCCCAATTTTATTAGCGATTAGAGAAAGTATTATTTAATAAAATTAAACTTTAAATGATGTGTAACTCTGCCTTACACCAATTAGCAAAACTTCTTATTCCCTGTTCAAGAGAAACAGAAGGTTGAAATCCTAACGTTTGTATTTTACTGATGTCAGCCTGCCAATTAAGAGGATTGCCTTGGGGAACATGACCATCAAATTGAGGTTTGATATCCGATCCCAATGTATCTATTACTAAGGTAGCTAGATGTTTAATGGTTGTTTCTTGTCCCGATCCTACGTTATAAACTTCGCCTTGCATTTGTGCAGAGTCAACAACAAATTCAATTGCTCTAACAATGTCAATGGCGTGAATAAAGTCTCGGCTTTCGTTTCCAGTACCCTGAAGATTTACTGCGTTTTCTATCAAAGTTTTCTGGCAAATATCCCAGATTACTTGGCGGCGTAGTCCAGATCCATAGGCAGAAAAAATTCTAAGACTAGCGGTCGATAAACCATACACTCTAGCAAATTCTAAAACCAGGTTTTCTGATTGCCATTTATGAAATCCATAGGGTGAAATTGGAGTGGGAAAATCATCTTCTCTAATGGATATCGAACTAGGATTACCGTATACCGCAGCACTAGATAGAAAAATAAATAAACATTTAGGCACACTTATTCGTAAAGAATTAAGCACTTCAAATGTCAAGGCAGTGTTTGTATTAAAATCTTCTCCAGGAGTAGTCATCGATAAACCGACTGAAGCTCTACCCGCGCAGTGAATAAATAAGTCAGGACAATATTTATCCAGTAAATTTTTGAGTTCTGTACTAGGTAGCTTAAGGGAATGATAAACTTTTAAATCAGATAGAGGAGCATTTTCAGGAGACGTATTAGCAAGTCCGACTACCGACCAACCTCTGCTTGAAAAGTACCGTACAACATAGCGACCAATGAAGCCAGTAGCTCCTGTCACGAAAACCACCTTAGATTGTGACATAAGTAGTTATTTAAAATTAATTATATTTATTTGTTATTGAACTTGTTTAGGAATAAACTAAATATTTATTCAATTTTTTTTGCAGCAAAGCTCTATTTATTCGCTGTTTATTCAAAATAAAATTTAATAAGATTGTAATAAATTAAATAGTATTTCTCAATAAAATTATTAATCTCAAAAGTTTAAAAAGATATTTTATACAGTAAGTTAAAACAGGTAATAAGAGAATTTTAAAAAGAGAATTTTAAAACCCTTTTTTTTGGCATTTCTATTTGAGTCGTAGTCAATAAAAGGAGCAAAAAATAGAGGAAACTTCTATTACAATCTAAAACTGCTAAGCTCATTTTCTACATTTTCTACATTTTCTACCTTAAGAAAAGAAGCAAAAACTTTTGCATGCTCTCTAAGGCTATGAGTGTTGTACCATTGGCGAGCATTGTCTACAATAAATTGCAGATCTACTAATGTTAAGTCCTTCAATGTTTCGTCAGCAACTACATAATTTTTGTTGCGTTCCAATCCTGTCGCTTCCAAATTATCGTATATAGCACTGACTGGAATTAATCCATGAGTACAGTAAGCGGCAACAATCGTAGATTTACCTATATTTTGGGGACAGTGGCTATAGTCGAAAAAACCAGCATATGAACTCAGCATCAATTGACTGACTACTTCATTTGATGGCTCTCCCATCTTAACGATAGGGATTCCAACTAGTTTGGGTATTTCCAATCCAGCTTGATTCCCAATATCACAAATTTCTTCAATTCCCAAAATCTGGCAACTAAGCAGAAGCTCTTTGAGATATCTTTTATAGACCCGTTCACGAGAATATCCTGCTCCAAATACTATCATTCGACGTTTACGTTTCAGCAGAGAATCAACATAATTAGGTTCACCAATAGTTGAAAAAACGGGAAGGCAGGTGATAGGCATTTTTAGCCATTGTGAAAGAATAGATTGATGTCCAGCACTAAATGTCAGAGAACTAATCGCACTGCCAGCAATACCACGAGCGGCAAAAAAACGTAGAGGATACAAAAATTTTATTTTATTCTTGAAACTCAAAGTCAGGCTTAATTCATGAAACATTACTATTAATTTTAAACGACGTAATTTTACAGCTGATTGCAAAACTTTCATTGACCGATATTGGTTAGAGAAACCACCGCCTTCGCTCTGAGAATAATGTAAGATTATTGTGTTAATATCCTCTGGAATGCAAGGCAAAAAAGCTTCTAGATTTCCTTTTGGTAATATCTGGATGGGAAATCCATTAATGGTTGATGGTATTTGAAAATCTTGATAGAAGGAAAAGCGAAGTAGAAAATGGGTAAATATTCCATATTCTTTAAGTAATTTTTCGGCTAAATTTAGCGCGTATGTACCATGCCCACCAAGAAATGATGGGGGACAAGCTACAAGTTGAATAATTTTCATAAGCTCTAACTTATTTGTTTAAGGCTAAATTGTCTATTTTTGTAATACTTCTGACAGTTTTGATCTAAAGCTCTCAAGGATTTTTTATCTTCTAGCCAACCACTAAAAAAATGATTATTAACTTAGAGTATTAATAAATTAAGCTTTATAAAATAAAACAAAAAATAAGTAAAAACTTTTTTATTAGGAATAATAACAGTAAAATCTATGATTTTTAAATAATTCAAATGCAATGATTTATAAAATTGCCTATAATTCTCTTTATTATTTAAAATTTCAAGTTTTTTATAATTAAGAATTTATAAAATCTTACTATATAGATCTATATACCGTTTTGCTTGTAATTCTAAAGAATATTCCTCAATAGCGATCGCCCGACAGTTTTGACCCATGCGTTCCCTAAGCTCTTTGTCTTCTAGTAGCTGAATAATGCCATTAGATAAGTCATCGGTGTTTTCTGGTTCAGCTAAGTAACCAGTGACTCCTGGACGCACCATATCAGGAACACCACCAACTTTAAATGACACTATTGGAGTGCCACAGGCCATGCTTTCTTGTAGTACTAGGGGCAAATTATCAGCACGAGTGGGAAAAACAAACAAATCAGCAGCAGAATAGGCAATTGACTTAATGCGATCGCTTGAGACGTAACCAAGATTAATGGTTGGTATGCCCACCGCTTGTGAGATGCTTTCACCGCCTAAACCCATTATTAAAAGTACGATTTCAGCCTTTAGCGATACTGGCAAATTTTGAAGGGCTTTGAATAGCAAATCACTGCCTTTACGACTATTGCCAAGGCGTTCAGCTCCAAACATCAAAACTTTTTTTTCTAACGGAATTCCAAAGAGTGAACGACACATTTCGGGATCGAGCGGTTGATACTTTTCTGTATCAATACCATTAGGAATATGATGAATAGAAAAGCGGCTTAACATGCTTTGTTTTGCCTGTTCCACTAACCAGTTGCTCGGAGAAACTATCGTCAACCGAGATCGGTTATAAACCCAATCTTTTAGTTTCCATTCTATATGGGTATTATCTTTCCCCACTGGTGGATATTCATTGGGATAAGGACATTTTCCACAACCATTTTTCCATCGCTCGCAATCATAGTTATAGGTGCAATGCCCTGTCAAATACCACATATCATGAATAGTAGCAATAGCTGGTTTCTCGTTCGTCAATTTTGGTAGTGCTAAATAGTTAAAATATCCACCAACGATGCTGTGAAAGTGAAGAATATCGGCTTCTTGATAAAATTTATGTTTGGGAATATCAAATGTACTGAGGATAGTGAGATAGTTCAATCCAAAATGCGACATCAAATAATAACTAAGTTTAGTCGCAATGGGATATTTATCGGTGATAGTAGAAATTTTTTCATCAGTAATTGTCGTTTTTCCAACTAATAAGCGAGAGTTGATCCCCTCATTTAATAGTCCTTGGTGTAATCGGTAGGCTGCAATACATGCACCATCTAGGATATCCGATGAATTAATCTGGACAATATTCATATGCCGTTTGTATTAAGTAAATTAAAATTTATTTTTCACTAAATAGATAACCTGTTTAAAAGTATCTAAACTGTTTTTTATTGTGTTAGCATTTTCTTGAAATCTATATACAGAAAGAACACGGTCTGTAATCCTTGACTGTGCAACCTTTATTATTGAGAACCATAAGTCAACATCCATCGCATAGTGAAGCTCTTCATTCAACGATCCCACTATTTTTCATATAGCTGAAGCTTAGAACGTAGATTGTTGTAGAAATCAATTGTCTGCGTTCCAATTGATTGAACTTTCTTTGCTTATAGAGTTAGGCAGTCGAGTTTGTAAGAAATTGTAAAACTCTCATTTCCATTAATATAAAGTTTATTTGACTAGTATATTGTGATGCTAAATTTCATATAAAGAGTAAGACTTACCGTTTTAATTGGATACCTATTTTAGTTTTTTATACTATCTATAATAGTCGATTTTATTTGACTTTTTCGATTTCCAAGACTTCTAACAAACTGATAAAGTTTAAGAATAATCTTCTGAAATAAGCGACTAGCTAATTGGCATTTAATTTTGCCTTCAAAAGTGCTTAAGAGTTTAAAAATTGTGATATTGCGTTTTAAATTTGTAATTATACTAATACCATGTGAATTATAAATATAGTTAAACCACTCTTGTTGTGCTGTGTCGAAGGCTCGACTAACAGTTTCTGGCGAAAAACTTAACCCTAAATCATTAAGAATAAACTTTTTGACTAGAACTTGTTCTTCAATATGAAGGCCACTTTTAGAGGAATGACTTCTAACTGTCTGTGGATGTTCACGAAAATAGTTTAGAGGCTCAGCAATAAAAGCAATATCTGAGAACATCAACATTTTGACATATAGCAACCAATCTGACGACAATAATAATTTTGTATCAAATTTTCCAGCTTTAATGAAAATATCGCGCCGCATTAATAAACAACTGGCATTAAATATCGTATTCCCATTAAACATATATTTAATTTCATTTTTTCCTCGATCTACATAATCAGACTCCCATCTTTCTTTATCTTCATCTCTCAAGTTTTTACATGAATTAATAATTTTTCCATCACTATCAGTTATCCAAGTTTGAGAATACGCTAATCCAACTGATGGATGATGTTCTAACTTTTCAATTAATTTTTCAATTAGCGTTGGCTCACAGCTATCATCAGCACCAGCAAATAATAAATAGTCGCCCTGTGCTAAATCTGCTCCATCATTCCAACGTTTGTAGGGCAACCCACTGTTTTCACTAAAGAATTGTGTTCTAACTCTTGGATCAGAAATATATTTTTGAATTACTTCAAGACTATTATCCGTTGAAGCATCATCAAGAATGATTAATTCAAAGTCTTTATAAGTCTGATTTAGTAAACTTTGGATGCGCTCATCTAGGTATCTAGCGTAGTTATAATTTGGTAGTATTATGCTGACTTTTGGCATGATTTAGACCTGTTTAATATTTAGGAAATTTATCATAAATAATTCACTAAATAATTTATTTTTCTAATTTATTAAAGTTGAAGCCATTAAAATTTCTGAATGGAAAAAATCCAAGTAAAGAGCAGGATAATGATTCTATACTTGAGACCAATGTATATTTTTAAACAAAGAGAAATCTCTTAATTTTTGGAATAAGAACATTAGTAAAATACACAAGGATAGACTGATAAGATAGTTCAAATAAGGGTTGTAGACTCCTATTCTACTCATTAAAACAATAAAGAAAACATGGGTCATATATATGTAAAAAGTTGCTGAACTAATTATTGTTACTATTGACCTAATAACCGACGGCACAGGTATAAACGGTACCCAGAGTAAAATAAGTCCTCCATATAAAATCCATGATTTTTCTGAGGTCAATCCACCCATAATATTAATCATAGACATTGCTATCAAAAAAATTCCCGTAGTTACAATTTTTTTAAGTCTAGAGTTTGAAAAGTACAAACACCAACCTAAAGTAAATAACCAAAATAGAATGTTTGGTAATCTAGGAAAAAATATTTCCTTCGGAAACCATAGATGCATACTAAGTATATTCATGCACACACCAATAATGAACAAGATTATGCCAAAAAGCCATGGTGAATTGTTGGTAAAATTGCGCAATTGCTTAATATAAAAAAGAGAAGAAAATAAAACAATAACTTGAACTAAAACACAAATAAACCAATAAGGAAAGGGTATTGCATTCACCTCTGTGGCTATCGGATTCCGAAAATTATCAATCATTAATAAAACAAATGGTTTAATATTTTGAGATTGAAGTTGATAGACAAGATTAATCAACAAATAAGGAAATATGATGCTTTTAAACATCGGAGTAATGGATTTAAAGGGGGTGTCAGTTAATAACTTACTACTCTGAAATCTGGCAAAATTAAAACCTGATAAAATTAGTAATAACAAAGACCCACCTATAAAATATTTTTCTTCAATAAGGGTTTGACCGATGTGATTAAATACAACAAAAAGAATTGAAACTGCTCTTAAAAAAACATCAGTTTCAACACTACTAATTCTCGGTTTTTCGGGGATCAACGCCTCCAATTCCATCAAAGTCATATGTTCCCACCTCTTGGGAATCATTCCGAGATAATCCTCTAGTCGTAGAGAAAATTGAATGTAACTTAGAGAGTCTCCATATAAGGAGATAAAAGAATCTTGAGGTTCAACTTTAGATACATTCAGAATGTCGTAGAATATTGCTTGAATTGGGGAGTTGGCAGTAGGAATAGGAATAGTATTTGTGGTAATAATTGATTGATCTTCATCTGAAGATATTTGGGCGTACCATTCAACTAACTGTTTTCGTTGAATCTTTCCTGTTGCTGTTTCTGGGAGGGCATCTATATCAACTATTGTGATAGCATTTGCTGCATTAACTCCCAGCTCTTGAGCCGCTTCTACAACTGCTTTTCTAATCTGTTGCCTATCGACATTTAGTGTCATTTCTAAGACAACCAACAAGCCATCTCCACGCATTAAATCAGGCTTTCGGCAAATTGCTAAGCCTCTAGTACATCCAATACGGGCATAAACTTTGGGTTCCAAAGCTTCAGGGTATATCTTTATTCCACCACAGTTAATGACATCGTCTGCTCTCCCTTCGTAATACAAATATCCCCGTTCTAATCTTCCCAAATCTTTTGTCAGAAACCAATCATCATCATCTTGAAGAGCGACCTCCTGTCCATCGATTAGATAACTATGGGCAACATGATTTCCCCTAATCTTGATTTGATTTCCTGATGTTAATTTAACTTCAACAGAGCCGTATGGTTGCCCAACAGACTCTAATAAATCCCCTTCTAATTGATGAATTTGAAGTAGGGTTGTTCGGGATGCTTCGGTTAGTCCATAGTGTTGGACAATTATTGCTTCAGGAAACAGATTTTTCATTGCCTCTTTTTCCTGCCGATTCATATACTGGCTTCCTATTTCAATCCAGCGAACTTTTTCCCCAAGACTACCAATAGCATCTTTATTTTGTAACAGTAAACGCCAAAGACTCGGTACTGCCGAAATAGCATTAATTTCTCCATTTCTAAGCATTTTGCCAATTTCGGAAGGATTAAATCCATTGCTGGGAATAAAAAAACGTCCTCCAACAGTTGACACTGCTCGACACCTCCCAAATCCAAACGAATGATAAACTGGTACACCGATATATTCATTAATGCTTTTATCCAATTGCATTAGGCAATTCAAGCGATTAACAACTTCTTCAAGATTATTGTGTGTTAATATTACCCCCTTGGGAGATCCCTCGGTTCCTGAAGTGAAAGAGATAATGGCAGAGTCATTGGTGCCGCGAGATATTAAACGCCTCTGATACCACCCTCCTTCTTTAGCAGGAGCAATAATTTGGTCTATTTTAGCTGCATCTATGCGGTATTTATCGTCAATAGATCTTAACGGAACAGCGATATTTCCATCTGCAAAAACACTAAAAATTGAGTTTACGTATGATACGCTATTTTCTGCAATAATTCCAATTCGTTTACTTGTAATCATTTTTAATTTTAATCAAATTCTATATTGTCTTATGGCGTTGTAGTGTCATTAATGAATGACTCACGATTCAATCATGAAGTTATCTTTTGAACTTAAAGTATTCGGATTAGGTAGTTCTAGTTGTTATATTTTCAAGAGAAAACGGCGACAAAAATTGCTAATCATTTTTTCAAATAGCTAGCTGTCGTTTAATTTTCCTGTCAACAGTGTTTAATAGTTTCAATATTTTGACATTGCGTTTCAAATTCAAAATTCCGCGAATACCATGTGAATTAAGAAGATAATTAAACCACACTTTACCCTTATTTAAGATTTTAGAATCATTTATTTTTTTCTATATTTCTATTTCTGAACTAAATCGTTTTGATAAAATATTGTGTATCTCGAACTTAGTCCAAATCGGAAGAAAAAATAGGAAAGTCCATATGAAATATCCAAATAAAAACCAGTTAATTACTTCATCAAAAATCAAATGATAAAATTGACTTAAGTAGAGTGTAAATATAATACCCAATAAAGCAAAGCTGGAAGATAAACTTAATTGGCTATTACTTTTAATGCAGTCAAGAATTTGTGGAATCGTAAAAAGCAAAAATACTAATTTATAATCATGTGCAGCTCCCAGCAAAAATGTTCCAATATAAAGACCACAACCTAAGCGAAAACTATCGAGTTTGTAAGATATGTTGGGATTGTTAGGATCAATAAAAGTCTTAGGTTGAAAAGGCTTTATTCTCCAAATATTAAATTCATGAAGCGAGTTAATAACTAACTTACTACCTATTAAAAATAAAGTAATAAAAAATATTAATTCAATTAAAGTAGCCTTGCCAATAGGGAAAAGAGACGAATAGGACTCTTGTAAATTCATGAAAATAATTTTATATCCATAGGAATAGTAATTAGTAACAGGAACAGTTTTATTTATCGTTCTTAATTCTCCTGAGTAAGACAAGCAGTAGATTAAGAATGGAGTCAGAAAAATAGCAATTGAAATAATAAAAGTTTTTCTCTTTTCTTTTAAAAGAATAGCCAATCCAAAGATAGGAAATAATTTGAGAAACGAGGCAAAAGAGATAATACTGTAGGCTAAGTATCTCCCAATTAACCGCTTACTTTTGCAACCAATTATCCATGAGATAAACAAGAGTAAAAAAATAATTATATCTACATTACCACGCTCTATCAATAACATGATTGCAGGAGAGCAAAGAATTAAAGAATAAAACAGAGCTTCATAATAGTTTAGTTTTTCAACGAGAATTAATATAGAAAGATAGAACAGCGCGGTCAATATGATTCCAAAAATAATGGTATGACTTTGATTTATTCCTAAAGGAGTTAATGCCATCCATATTCGAGGATACATAACAGGGGTAGCTGAGCTAATTGGATCACAAGGATTTTCGAGAAGTACATCGTAACCAAGCCTAGTACATTCAAAACCCGAAATTACATTTCCAAGATCCACAAACGGACGAGGAAATGCTGGAACTCCAAGTTTCTGCCAAAATATAGTGTAATCTGTGAAAATATTGGATATAAAAAGCAGACCAAAATATCCCAGCAATGCGACTATGATTAATAATCGTCCGTCAAATTTTGATTTTTCATTGAGGAGATAGGTTAATCGTTTATGAGAAGATTGGGCAATTTTCTGCAAAAATGATGGGTTCAACGTTATTTGCCTCTATATTGGCATGAAAAATATTGGAATTTTTACTAGTTAAAAATTTAAGCTACTTTAATCGTAACTTTTATTAGTTGATCGGATTTAATTACTTACTCATCTGTAATAACCCTTTTTTCTCCATTTCTCTTAATGAAACTTGCAAGTTGCTGTCGGTTGGTGGTACTTGTTCTAAATACCAATGCAAATACTCTTCTAAGCCTCTTTTCAATGAGGTGGGACTCCATTTTCCTAACTGAGATCTATACAGACTCATATCAGCAACTGCGTGACGGATATCCCCAACACGGAATCGACCTGAAATTTTAACCGTAGGCTGTTTTTTAGTGAGATAAGCAATAGTCTCTACTAAGGTTTTAAGTGTTGTCGCTTCACCACTACCGATATTGATGATGGATGAAATAGGTTGCTCAATAAATATAGCTTTTACGATCGCTTGAGCAACATCTTCAACAAAAACGAAATCTCTGCTCATAAGGCCATCTTCAAATAACTCAACCTGATTTCGTTGAATGATCGAGTTTGTGAAAATTCCAATTATCCCTGTATAGGGATTGTCAAGCTCTTGTTTAGGCCCATAAACATTCTGTAGCCTGAAGATTACAGAATCAATATTTTGATATTCACAAAAGTTTTTAACGAGCTGTTCTTGCCAAAGTTTGGTGAAACCATATATTGAAGTGGGATTAACAAGCTGGATTTCTCGCATTGGCAAGGATGATAGTAAGGTTCCCTCGTCGTTGCAAACTTCCCATATACCTTGCTGTAATTCGTGAAGCCGACGACCTTGGGTATAATATATTTCTGATCCATTGACAAATGCTCCTTCCCCGTAAACAGCACGGCTTGAAGAAAGAATAATTCGACGAGGTTTTTGTTTCAGACGAGATAATAGTTCTAATAGCTTTGCTGTACCATCCACATTTTGCTGAACATATTTACTAATTTCGTACATGGACTGTCCTGTACCTGTTTGAGCAGCAAGATGAATCACTACATCTGTGCCTTCTATGGCATCTTGGTATGCCTGAGTCTCTCTGATATCCGCTTTAATACAGACTGCTCGTCTTTGCAGCTCTGGAGCAAATTCAGACAAGTTTTTGTGAACCTGTCCATCAAGTGAATCTACAAGAATAATTTCAGTGTTTTGTGGTAGCTTTTCAACTAACCATTTACTAATAAATCCAGCACCACCAGTAATTAAAACTTTCATAAATTTTTACTAATTAAAATGTAATAAATTCTCACTCAAAAAGGATGGTTGAACTACTACCAGTGGGAATTCAACTGACCCAACCCCTAATTCTTGAGATACCACGGAATGTTTATCTTTTAGAGGTGTTGGTGAAACATCGAAGGATAAACATGATTCAACTCGATCCAAATATTCAATCTTCGGTAAAGTTAAATCCAAACTGATGGAATATGATCCCATGGCAAGTTGGTAAATTGGAAACTGAAATACAATAGTGTTAATACCTGGTTTTAGCGTTATTAATTGGCTGGGTCGAACTCTTCCAAGATCTCCAAAGCCAACAGGAGAAGCGAGTACGTCATATAATCTCAATTCCAAAGCTAATTTTTGCTGTGATTCAGAGAAAATTTCCAGAGTAATTTGAATTTTTTCGTCCTCATCTTCTGGTTGTCTTAGAATTTTCCCTGATGTAATAGTAGGTTTTCCATTTTTCTGTTTAGTACGAAAAAAATGGTCTGCTCCAGCAACACCTTGTATATACAGTTTCGTTACAGAATTAGTACTATCGTCAGCAGTTACTTGTCCTTTTTTTAGAAAAATACAACGGGGGCATAGTGTTTGAATTGTACTCATATTGTGGCTGACAAAAAGTACTGTTCGTCCAGATTTTCCTACTTCATCCATTTTTCCTAAACACTTTTTTTGAAATTGAATATCTCCTACTGCTAATACTTCATCTACAATCAAAATTTCTGGTTCTAAATGGGCTGCCACCGCAAATGCCAAACGCACATACATCCCTGAAGAATAATGCTTTACTGGCGTGTCTAAAAATTTCTCTACTTCAGCAAAATCGACAATTTCATCAAATTTTCTTTTAATTTCTGCTTTACTCATTCCTAAAATTGCACCATTGAGATAAATATTCTCTCTGCCTGTCAACTCTGGATGAAAACCTGTACCAACTTCTAACAAACTAGCGACTCGTCCGTTAATCGAGATTCGACCTGATGTCGGCTCAGTAATACGACTTAAAATCTTTAATAAGGTTGATTTACCCGCACCATTACGTCCAATAATACCGACGCGATCGCCCTGTTTAATTTCAAAAGAAACATCTTTCAATGCCCAGAAGTCTTCCTTTTGAGAATTGTGTGCTTTGAATTTTGGATTATGTATTTTTTTTAAAAGCAATTTACTACTGCTGGCTAAACTATCTCTTAGAGTAGTATATTTTTCCTGCTGCTGATGTGCAATAATGTATTTTTTGCTTAAATTCTCAACTTGAATAATCGTGTTAGACATAATTTATTGAAAGATTATTTAAAGAATGATAATAATTTTATTTAAAAAATTTAGGTTTATTGAAAAATTAATTAATCAAAAAAATAAAATTTACTAATCTAAATTATTTTTGATTATGAATATCAAACAATATGCTTTTTAAACAGAGCATGGAGAATCTAAAATTTTTTATAATAGGGGTAATTGGCTACAGACAGTAAAGGCAAATCCCCTTTACTATCACCGTAAGCATAAATTATATAGTCTGAAAAATCTCCTAATAATTCTTGTAGTCTTTCAACTTTTTCTTGTCCATAACAATTTTTTCCTAAGAATTTACCTGTGACAATTCCCGTTTTAATTTCCAATTTTGTGCCACAAACATGATCAAATTTCATACTCCGAGCAAAAGGGACTAAATAAGATTCTAAAGAAGCACTAATTAATACTAATTTATGCCCCTGTTTTTTATGCCATTGAAAACGTTCAAAAGCTTGTGAACGAAGAATTTTTTTTAGTTGAGTATTTGCACATTTTTGAGATACTAAGTTAATCTTTTCTTTTGACCATCCTTTAATAAAGTAACTGATTAGTTTTTGTTTTGCATCTCCATTGGAGATAAATCCTAATTTGTAACAAATTAGCATGGGACTTAATAAGAGGAAACCTAGTAACATTTTTGATCTTCCTACTGCTGATTCTAAAAATATAAATAACGAATCTTTTGTAGTTAAAGTATGATCAAAGTCAAAAACGGCTATAATCGTTTTTTGGGGTCTCATTCTTAATTAATTAAGCCTTTATTTTTGAGAAAAAGAATTATAGAAATAGTGACTACCCAGCAAATTAGATTTATTAAAAGTGGTAAATCTGTTAATAAAACCTCTTCTGGTCGTTCCGTTTTTTCATGATCAATATTGCCTTTCCCTTTACGCCTACCAATTTCATCTAAATCACTGAGTAATTGGTAACGAAAAATGCCATAAAGAACAAAAGGAAATGTTAATAACATCCAGGAAGTTGATGCTCCTTTTACTTGCGCCCCAAAACTCCATAAAGCATAACTCATGACTGAGCCTGTGCTGACGACGTTTTCTATTCTATGCAGTAAGGGTAAGGAATAACGTCTAAGTACCGCACGACCTGAACCTCCATAATTTGCTAATAATCGTATTTCAGCTTTGCGCTTTTCTACTCCTAAAAATAATGCCAACATGGCAGTACAAAGCAGAAACCAAGGAGAAAGATAAGTATTCGTTGCTACTCCTCCAGCGATCGCACGTAAAATAAAACCAGCCGCGATCGCGCAAATATCCAGAATAATAATACGTTTCAATCTAAAGTTGTAAGCAACTTGCAGTAAGGCGTATAAAAAAATCGTTAGTGTCTTTATTTATTCGCGCCGGTAGAAAAGGGTATGAAAAGGTGTAAAACAAGAGAATAAAAAAAATTAGAAAGGATTCTAGGGATGAGTATAGCCGAGCGAGAAAAACAAATCCT
>Ga0114972_10000418_pt1 | contig 31619 bp, 27 predicted proteins | sample M_140807_EF_Meta_FD_87354 | JGI IMG/M metagenome (GOLD analysis project Ga0114972, IMG submission 87354) | Freshwater microbial communities from Lake Montjoie, Canada to study carbon cycling - M_140807_EF_MetaG | ecosystem: Environmental > Aquatic > Freshwater > Lake | place: Lake Montjoie...
GCCGCTGACGAGCGTATACGCCCCTGTCTCTGTGCTCGAAGAGCCCGTGGCACCGTTCATCAGCCAGTTGGACACTCGTGCCGCATCGAACCAACTCACGTAGTTGACCGGCTTGTCGCCCATGTTCGATTTCGTGGCGTATTTGCTGCCGGAGGCATTACCAGATGTGAAACTGATCCCCCCACGGGCGTTGGTGCCCATGTTCGTGTCGTAGACGGAGTTCGGATTGGTGCCCGATGTATCCACAGAGTTCAGGAACTCGGTATAAAGCTGGTTCGTGAACTCATACTTCATGATCTGAAATGAAGTCGCCACGGCACCACGGCCAGCAGGAGCGGTGTCAGCCGTGTTCCCCGGGTCGCCGACCGTCACCCAATCGATGATTCCGGCGTTGGCGAGAGAGCCCAACGGCAGACAGGCCAAGGCAGCCAGCCAAACTGAAAAAGTTTTCCAAGAACACCAAGCCATTGGATCAATCCTTTTGAGGAGAAGGCTTCCATAGGAATCACAATGGCTTGTGTATGCGACGATCCCGTCGCGTCTACCCATCACAAATCCAAATGGGATGAATCGGGCAGCGTTTGGACGAACAGGTCAGCGATTGGACGAACCTGGCAATCTTTGGACGAACGGGCACGAGCACCCTCTAGTTTGCGCAACGGACCGAGCGCATTGCGAAAGACACTTTGCGCAATGTTCCGCACCGGCGGCTCATCACACTCCCGGATCCCGCAGCGGCACCAGCACCTCATCCGCGGCGAGTTTGAACTGGGCGATAATTGAATCCTGGGGCGGGCCAGGCAGCTCCAGGCCCAGCGCTGAAAGCGAGGGGTCGCCCGTGCTCCGTGAGCCGGCGTAGCCGACAAGCGCAGCCCCGGAGGGCGGAGCGCAGGCGGGTCCGAGCGAGTGGAGGCCATGGATGGCCGGAGCAAGCTTCGGCTGAGGGGCATGGGCGACCCCGAAGCGCCGCGTTTGAGCCAGAACGATCGACGGCGACCGAAGTGAAGCGAACCCGAGGGTGGTCGCTCGGCCCCGCGTCACGCCTCGTCGCGGAGCATCTGCGGCGGATCCTCGAGGTCGTCGAGCTCCGCCGGGAGCTGGAGCTGCCGCATCGTCTCGTCGGTGCGCTTCATCCCCTCCGCCACCTCGTCGACGCGCTTCGCGATGTCGCTGACGTCGCGCTTCGCCACCGAGCCCTCGGCCATCGCCTCGATCTTCGATTCCAGGCGCTCGACCTCGGCCACGATGACGTCGAGCTTCTTCTGGGCGTCGTCGATGTTCTCGGCCCGCTCGCGCGTCGTCCGCAGATCATCCTCGAGCACGGCCCGGAGCCGGACCGTCTCCGGATCATCCCCCTTGGGGAGCTTCTCGAGGCGCCGGTCGAGCTCGGCGATCCGGCGCCGGATGCCGGCGCCGTCGGTGTGCTCGACAAACTCCGACAGCGACTGCGCCCCGTGGAGCATCCGCAGATAGCCCCACAGGAGCCGCTCGAGGGCCTCGAGCGACCCGGAGTCGGTGTCGCGGTGCCGGCCCGCCATGTCGACCAGATGGAGACAGCGTTCCCGCAGCCGCTCGAATCGCTGCCGGAGCTGCGGCGAGAGGGAGCGGAGGAGACGCTCGTAGGCTTCGCGGGTGCCGATCGCCGTGGCCTCGCGGCGGGCCTTCGCGGCTTGGGCGTCGACGGCGTCGCGGAAGCGGTCGTTGGTGACCATGCTCGCGAGATAGTAGAGCTCGCCGGCCGCGACGAGCGGGAGGATCACCCCGGGGAACCCCGAGATGAATGCCGCCGCGATGCCGGCCCCCGCGAGCAACAGGTTCCAGCGGCTCGTGAACGCCGTCTGCAGATAGGCTCCGATGCGCCCCACGTCGCGAGTGTCCCTTCGTCCGAACTTCCCGACTATTCCCCGGGCCGCGACGCCGCGGCCTCGATCACCTCGAGCTGGGCCTGGAGCCGGCTGACCTGCTCGTGGAACCAGGGCTCGATCTGCGTCTCGCGGGCCGGGCTGGCGGCGGCCGACATGCGGATCTCGGCTGCGATCCTACCCGGAGTCGTGGCCATCACGAACACCCGGTCGCCGAGATAGACCGCCTCCTCCACCGAATGCGTGATGAACAGCACGGTCGCCTCCACCTCCCGCCACAGCCGAACGAGCAGGTCCTGCATGTCGAGGCGGGTGGCGGGATCGAGGGCGCCGAACGGTTCGTCCATGAGGATGATCCGCGGCCGGAGGACGAGCGTCCGGGCGATCGCCACCCGCTGGCGCATCCCGCCGGACAGCTCGTGGGGATACTTGGCGGCGTCGCGGTGGGGGTCGAGCCCCACGCGCTGGATCCACTCCCGCCCCTCCGCATCGCGCGTCCGCTTCGGCACGCCCTGGCACTCGAGCCCGAAGGTGACGTTTCCGAGGACGGTGCGGTTGTCGAAGCTCGTGTAATCCTGGAACACCATCCCCCGGTCGGCCCCGGGCCCCACCACCTCCCGGCCGAGGACATGGACGGTGCCGCGGGTCGGCGGAAATTGCGGCTCGAGGCCCGCCACCATCCGCAGGACGGTGCTCTTGCCGCAGCCCGACGGGCCGAGGAAGGTCGAGATCTCACCCCTGTCGGGCAGGTCGGGGATCGTGAAGGAGACATCGCGGATCGCCACCGCCTCGCGCGGCGTCCCCTGGTTGTAGATCTTCGTCACCCCGCGGAACTCGACCGCCGCAGGGCGGCCGTGGCTCGGCGGATCGTCCGCAGCCGGCCGCGCGGGCCGAGATCCGCCGGATCGGTCGTCGCGGGCCGCCTCGCCGTCCTCGCTGTCCTGGCTGGTCATGGCCGGAACTCCGTTCGCCGGCCGTGGAGGAGCCAGCCGCAGAAGCGCGGGATCAGCCCCGCCCCGCCGTAGCGGTAGGGGAAGAGATCGGATTGCAGCCACCACAGCGCCCGATCGATCGCCCAGGCGACCATCGGAATGATCACGAGCACGAGGATGATCGGCTCCCGTTCGCCGCGCCGCTGCGACATGTTGATGAGGTCGCCGAGGCCCCCCGTAGCACTGCCGAACTTCACCAACTCCGCGAGCATCACGTAGCCGAAGGCGAGCCCGAAGAGGAGCCGCAGCGAATTGAAGATCGACGGGGCGGCGAGGGGGCCGAGGACCTTCGTGATGATCTGCCAGCGCGAGGCGCCAAGCGTGAGCGCCGTATCGACATACCGCTGCGGCACGTCGAGGACGGCGGCGGCTGTGTCGGAGAGAACGAAGGCGACACTCGCAATGAAGAGAAACATGACTTTTTGGAACTCGCCGATCCCGAAGAAGAAGAACGTCAACGGAATCAGCGCCGCGACCGGGATGTTGCGGCCGAACACCATCAGCGGCGCCAGAAACGCCCGCAGCGCCGGGAAGCAGGCGGCGAGGATCCCCAGCGGCACCCCAACTGCCGCCGACAGACCGAATCCGAGACAGACCCGCTTGAGCGTCACGAGCGTGTTGGCGACGAGCTTGCGCTCGCCGAACACGCGTGGGATTGCCTGAATCGTCTCGCCGACGCTCGGCAGCGTCGTCGGGCTGACCATCCGCTTCTCGGGCTCGCCCGGGGGGCCGGCCGTGATCACGAACCACACCGCCAGCATCGCTGCCAGGCAGGTGAAACCCCAGAAAAAGGCGGCTATGTTCGAGAGCTCGCCACGGAGCGGCGCGGCCCGATGCCCTTCGCGGGCCCGGTCCTCGCCGCGGGGCAACGATGCTTCCGCCCCGGTCACCACCTTCTCCGCCTGCTCGGTCATCTCGAGAGTCACTCCTTCTCGGCGGAGTAGACCTTGACCTCGACACGACGGTTGAGCGAATGGTTGTCGGGCTGATCGGGATCGACGGGCCGATCCCAACCGATCCCATCGACGGCGAAGCGCCCGTCGTCGAATTGGTACTTCTCGACGAGCGACTCCTTGACGGCGTTGGCGCGCCGGTAGGCGAGCTCCTTGACGACCTCGGCCGGAATCCGCCCCTTCATCGAGGAGTCGGTATGCCCCTCGATGACGATCCGGGCCGCGCCGAATTGCTTGGCGAGCGTCGCCACTTCGTCGAGGACCAGATCGACGCTGGCGTCGTAGGGTTCCTCGATGTCCTTCCCGTCGACCTTGCGGACGATCCGCTTCTTCAGATCCCAGCTGTTGGGGAAGAAGTGGATGACGACGGTGTTGGTGAGGATCTCGTCGTTCTCGGCTCGGATGTCAGCCAGCCGCTTCGGCGGCAGCGGCTTGGTGTATTCGTCGCGGGTCTCGGCATATTTCGGCTCCGCCCCGAGCTTCTGGATGACCGAGAAATCCATCACCTGGTCGAAGGAGACGGGTGGATTGGTGATCGCCCCCACCCGGCGGTAGAGGTGATAGGCCTGCTTCCAGATCCGCTCGAAGTTGGCCGGGTTGTTGCGGTTGATGAAAAACTGGTAGTTCTCGGCCCAGTTCGTGGAGTGGGCGTCGCCGAGCATCCCGAGGGTGTCGGTGGCGGGGATGTTGTAGCCGGCCGCCATCAGCTCGGCGGCCTTCGCCTTCCCCTCCTCGGTCTTCAGCACTTCCATCGAATCGAAGATGCCGCGGACGATCGCCTCGACCTTGTCGGGGTGGTCCTGGGCGAAGTCGGCCCGGGCGAACCATACGTCTGCGATCAGCCGGTTGGCCGTCTGCGTCGTGATCAGCAACCGATTTCCCTTCGCCTTGGCGAGGTTGTAGATGTCGGGCGCCCACGACACGGCCCCGGCGATTTCCTTCTGCGAATTGAACGCCGCTGCCGCCTGAAAGGCGTCGTCGGTATAGACCATGTCGACATCCCCCGGCTGGAGGCCGCCGGCGACGAGCATGTTGAGGGCGAAGAACTGGCTCGGGGAGTTTTGCGCGAGGACGAGCTTCTTGCCGGCAAGATCGCGGACGGTGCGGATCCCCTCGCGGACGACAATCCCGTCACCGCCATTGGAGAAGTCGACCTGCTGGTAAATGCGGGGCATGACCCGGGTGTCCTTGGGGGCCCCGGTGCGGTCAGTGAGCCCCTCGAGGAACAGCGGCACCATGTCGAGCGTCGCCCAGCCGATGTGGACCTCACCGGCGGCGTAGGCGTCGCGCATCGTGACCGGATTGTCGATGAGCACCAGCTCGATCTTGAACGGCTTCCCACCCGGCGCCTGCCACACCTTCCCCGCCTTGAAGCCTTCGTTGGCATGGATGATCGGGGCCCAGCCGGCCCAGACGTTGAGGGCGAAGCGGACGGTGTCGTTCTCGAGCGGCTTGTAGGCACTCGTCCCCTTCACCGGCGGCAGCTTCTCGGCCGGCTTGAAGGCGTATTCCTTGACGGTCGTCGGCACGGCGTCGTCGGCGGCCTCCGAGATCGGCCCTTCGCCCGCCGGTGGTGCGCCGCCGCCAGCCCCACCGCCGTTGCCCCCGGCCCCGTTCCCCCCTGGTCCGGCACCGCCCGCGGCGACCTGCGCGCCTCCGGCCCCGGGACGCAGCACGTTCCCGAACATCCCGGCACGCCAGGCTGCCAGGGCCACGAGGCTGAAGATCACCGCCCAGACCGCAAGCCAGAACGGAGCTTTGGGTTGACCACCTGCCATCGGACACCTCGCCTGAGAAGAGGGGGGAAAAATGAACGCAGAGGCCGATCAGCCGCGGAACTTCGTCTTCGGACGCGAGGCGTGGGCCATGTGGAGCGTGTTCATGAGATCGTACGCGGTGACCTCGCAGAGGAGCTGCGTCACCTTTTCGTGGGCCTCTGGGGAGAGGAGCGGCTCCACTTCCTTCATCAGCGCCACGACGCGGGCCTCCTGGGCCTCGAGCTCCGCGACGTCGACGCGGCCGTCGGCCACCACCTCGACGAACGAGTCGAGCTTGCGGGCGTACTCCGCCAACATCGGGGCCTCGGAGTGGGTATCGAACCAAGGGGTCTTCTTCGACATGGTGGGGTCTCCTGGGATGGTCTCGGGCCTGGGGTTCATGGATGGCGTGCGGGTCACGAGCCGATCACGCCCTTGATGGCGGCAAGTCGTTCCTGAAGCCGTGCCCTGCCGCCCGGCTGCGACACCTGCTCCTTCCAGCGGTCGGGGAGAAACCGCTTCTCGGTGCATTCGAGCACCGCCGCGATTTCCTGCATCTCCTTCTCGAGCCCTTGGGCCGAGGGCATGAAGTCGTCGAGCGCGCTGTTGAGATCCTCGGGCGCTATCTCCTCCGGGGTCGGTAGACCGGCATCGGCGGCCCGATCGAGCCCCTTCCGGCGGGCGGCGAGGACAACACTCTCGATATCGGCCCCGGAGAGCCCGAGGTCGAGATCGATCGGGCCGGGGAGGCCGGTGGCGAGGCGGACATGACTCTTGCGGGCCATGGCCGTGAACATCGCCTCCATCTCCGCCTGATCGTGCGGGTAAAAGAGGGGGATGTGGACCTCGGCCCGCCCCTGGCGCTTCAGATCGATCGGGAGGAGGTCGGGGCGGCTGGTGAGGAGCATCCAGACGATCTTGCCACGGTAGCGGGTGTCCCCCATCTGCCGGGCGATCATCGAGAAGACGCGAGCCGACGTCCCGGAATCCCCGTCCGACTGCCGGTTTCCCAGGGCGGCATCGGCCTCGTCGATGATCACCACCACCGGCCCGAGGCTGCGGAGCACGTCGAGGGCGTGCTCGAGATTGCCTTCCGTCTCACCGACATACTTGCTGCGGAAGTTCTTCAAGACGGCGCAGGGGATGCCGACACTGCCGGCGTAACACTCGGCGATGAAGCTCTTGCCCGTTCCCACCGGGCCGCAGATCAGATAGCCCATCGGGGCGCTCTCGAACTGCCCCCGCTTGATGGCGCGGGCATCCGACTCGAGCCGATTTTTCGCCTCCTGATGGCCGGCAACGGTGTCGAGCGTGAGCCGCGGCTGGATGAACTCCACGAGCCCCTGGCAGGAGCGCTCGATGAGATCCTTCTTTTTGGCAGCGAACTCCGGGCCGTCCGGGGCCGAGCCCTCGCGGGCCGAGAGCGTCACCACGGCGCGGAGGCTCTCGAGCGACAGCCCTCCCGACAGCGCCGCCATCCGCTTCACGGCATCCATCTGCGTCTCCGGCATGCCGGCCGTCTTCGCCGTCGCCAGGGCAAACCGCTCACGTTCGGAGGCATCAGGGAGGGGGAGATCGATCGCCGTCACCGCGGGGCAGGTGACGAGCCGGGCGTTGACCTCGGAGAGCGCGTCGGCAAGGAGGACTATGGCGACGTTGACGCGCCGCAGGAGCGGATTGGTGGCCCAGGCGAGAAGCCGGACCAGACGCCCTGCCCCCCCCTTCACCGAGGCGCCGGCCTCGCCGGCCGGCGCGAGATACTGGGCGTAGTCGAGGACGATCGCGATCCGTTTCCGCTTCTCCGGCGGGTCGATGAGATTGCGCTCGAGGAGTTGATCGATGACCCCGATCGCCTGGTCGGGGTCGCGCGGCCAGTTGGCGGCGTTGCCGAGCCGGTCGGTGAGCCAGGCGACCATGTCGCGGAGCCGGTTGGCATCGGTGCCGGCCAGCGGCCGCAGCCCCTTGCCGACGTCATAGGCGAGGACGACATCCCAGCGACCGAAGATCTCCCGGCAGAGGAAGTCGCTCACGCCCCCCCAGGCCGCCTCCGCGGCCTCCGGTGGCGAAAGAGGTACGAGATCACGGACGTTCCCATGGAGAAGGAACATGCAGCTCGTGCCGGCCAGATAGGCGTCGCCCAAGCGCTCCGACCAGCGTGGGCACCAGTCGGCCAGCGCCATCCCCGGGGCCGTCCCGGCCGAGGCTCCGCTGCCCATCGGCAGCGGGGCCATCCCCACACCGGCCGACGCTGCTGCGGCCCCCTGGCCGGCAGACGCCGGGGCATGATCCTCGACCGGCTTCCGCGGGCCATTCGATCCTGAACCAGTACTCACGTCCCCCCCTCGCGCTCCCTAGAAAAAAACGCCAACCGATCCCCGCGCCCCAGCGGTCTCGGCAGCACCTCACCGATTCGTCTGGCGGAGCTTCTCGGAGCCGATTTCCTTCTCGTCACCGGTGACATCTGAAGTCTCCGGGGTGACCATCCCCATCTCCACTTCGAACTGCCGCAGGGCGTCGTCGGCCATGCTCTTGTCGACCGCCTGCTCGGCCTTGATCTTGTCGAGCCCTTCGCCGGAAAGATCGGCGGCGACCCGGACCTTCGCCCGGTTGAGGTCGATCTTGTCGTGGATGACATCCTCGATCTGGCCGAAGTCGGTGGTGACGTCGAAGTTGAACTGCGTCGCCAGTTTGGCAAGCTCGGCTTCGGCGCGGCTCATCTTCAGCTCGGCGTCGTACTTTTGGATCTTTCGCTTCAGCTCCTCGAGCTTCTTCACGGCATGCTCGATCTTCGTGACGTTGTTGCCGTAGGCCGTCTCGTGGAGCTTGAGCTGGGATTCGTTCTCCGCGAGCTCCTTCTTCGCTTTCTGGAGCTCGAGGGCGAACTTCGACGCCGTCTCCCGCTCGCCGGCCTTGAGATAGGCCTTCACCTGGGCCTCGAGCTTGGCGACGTGGGCCTTGTTGGTCTCGACCTGACGGTTCACCCGTTCGACGAGGGCCCGGTATTTCTCCAAGCCTTCGCGGCCGTCCTTCATCTGGTCGACCGCTTTGTCGTATTCGTACTGGAGTTGGGCGACCGGATCGGCCGTCCAGAAGAAGTTGGCGATCTTGTTCATCTGGGCCGCAAGGGACTTCCAGAGCTTTCCGAGGATCATCGACGGCGTCTCCGTGAAACAGACAGGATATGGGCTGCAGACGGCCCTTCGTCTTACCCCCCACGCCGACGGGCGTCAAACCGCCGGCACACTCGGGCGCGATCGTCAGCGACTCCGCGGCCCGAACGCCCTCCGGAAGCCCGTTTTTCCCGCGTTGAAGGCGCGTTCCTCACCGGCGGCTAACGAGTCACCTTGACGCCGGGGTGGGCTGCGCGGAACTTCGCCACGGCAGCCTCCGTGAGACCGGTGAAACTGACGTCGACCGTCTTCAGCGCCGGCAGGTTGCCCAGCGTCTCGAGGGCGGCATCGGTGATCTTCGTACCGGACAGATCGAGGGTGGCGAGCTTCGCCAGCCCGGAGAGCCTGCCGACCCCGGCGTCGGTCACCCGGGTGTTCTTCAGCGAGAGCTTCGTGAGTGACGCGAGCTTGCCAACCGTCTCCATCCCGGCATCGCCGACCCGGGTGTCCCAGAGATCGAGATCGGCGAGCTTGCCGAGCTTGCCGAGATGGGCCACCCCGGCGTCGCCGATGCGCGTCTCGGCGAGATCGAGAAGGACGAGATTCCCCAGATCGGACAGGGCCGCGAGGGAGTCGTCGTTGATGAGCGTGCCCCGCAGCTCGAGCCGCTTCATCTTCGAGAGCTTGGCGACATGGGCGAGCCCCTTGGCACCGATGAAGGTCCGCATCACGTTCATCTCGTCGATGTCGGTCCTGCTGGCGAAGGGCTCGAGGCCGGAGTCGCCCACCTGGCCGTCCTCGACGGCGAAGCCGCGGAGCTTGGGGAGCCCGGCGAGGAGCTTCAAGCCCCGATCGCTGACGCTCGGGCAGCGGAGCTTCACCCGCTCGAGGCTCGGCATCTTCGCCACGTGCTCGATGCCGGCATCGGTGACGAGCGAGCAGCCGCGGAGATCGAGGACGCGGAGCTTCGTCAGCGGCGCCAGATTCGCCAGGCCCGCGTCGGTGAAATTGTTGTAGAGGAGGACGAGCTGCTCGAGCCCCTCCATCTTCGCCACCGTCGCCAGCGCCGCGTCAGACATGTTGCTCGAGCGGCGGAGGTTCAGCACCTTGAGATTCCGGAGCCCCACCAGCGGGGCGAGGCCGGCATCATTGACGTCGGTGTTTTCGAGTACGAGCGTCTTCAGGCCGATGAGCTTCGCCACGTTCGGCATGCCGGCATTGGTGACCTCGGCGCCCCACAGCTCGAGCGACTCCAGGCCCCCCAGCGACTGGAGGAGGAGGATGTCGGCATCGGTGGCCGGGCGATCGGAGAGATCGACCTTCGTCACCTTCCCCCCGGGGCCGTAATCGACCGCACCGCCGCGAGCCTTCACCATCTCGACCGCCTTGACCTCGGCCGGGAGCGGCTCGAGGGCCGGGGCCTGAGAGAATCCGCAGAGCACGAGCACCAAAACCAACATCGCCACCATCCGAAGCCTGCGCATCACATCCCTCCTGCTGCCGATCTGACGACGTTCATTCATCCGAAAAGAGTCCCTGCCAAAAGAGTACCTGCTGCCCGAGCGGGCGCCATAAAAAAACACCCTGTTCCCGGCCGGTGCGGCCGGGAACAGGGTGCCGATGAAACGTGTGCCGCGGCGGAGTCGATCAGGCGCCGCCGGTCCGCAGTACCTTCCAGCCGTCACGGGCCGTCGGCCGGATGACGAGATCGACTTCCGGGGCGTTCTTGGCGACCATCTTGGCGGCATCCCACTCGATCTTCTTGCCCATGACCTCGGCACCATCGGCCGCCCAGACGGCGAGATTGCCGAGGAGGATCGTCTCCGTGAGCGGGCCGGAGTAGTCGGGGAAGTTCGACACTGCCTGCGGGCCGCCACGGATGGCGTTGACCCACTCCTCGAAATGGCCCGGCGACTGGGTGTAGGTCACCTCGGCCGGGGCCGAGCCGCTCTTGAGCTTGAAGCCGTTCTCGCAGTAGTCGCCCGGGGCGTAGAGGGTGTCCTTCTCGCCGATGACGAGGATCCCGCTCGAGGCGGTCTTGAAGGGCTTCTCGACCTCCTTGCCCTCGTCATTCTTCTCGACATCCCCCTTGTAGCCGGCGAACAGCGCCTGGTCGGGGAGCTTGCCACCGTCGTACCACTTCACCTTCACCGCCTCGCGCTCACCGAGCTTCGGGAAGTCGAAGTCGATGATCGACCACTTCGGGTAGGTCTCCTTGTTGTGGCCGCTGGAAATCGCCTGGACGCTCGCCGGATCCCGCAGGTTGAGGGCCATGAAGGGCATGTTGAACGTGTGGCAGGCCATGTCGCCCAGGGCCCCGGTGCCGAAGTCCCAGAAGCCACGCCACGAGAACGGGTGGTAGCCGGCGGCGTAGGGGCGGACGGCGGCGGGTCCGAGCCACACGTCCCAGTTGAGGTTTTCCGGAACCGGGGCCTCGGCGGGACGCCCCCCCCCCTGCGGCCACACCGGGCGATTGGTCCAAACGTGGAGCTCCTTGACGCGCCCGAGGTTCCCCCCCTTGATGAAGGCCGCCGTCTGGCGGAGCGAGTTGGAGGCCGTTCCCTGGTTGCCCATCTGCGTGGCCACCTTTTGGCCGCGGGCGATCTCGCCCATCAGCCGGGCCTCGGCGATCGACTTCGTGAGCGGCTTTTGGCAGAAGCAGGCCTTCCCCAGATTCATCGCCGTCACGGCAGCCATGACATGGGTGTGGTCGGGGGTGCTGACCGTAACGGCGTCGATCTCCTTCCGCATCTCCTCGAGCATCTTGCGGAAGTCGGAGTAGGTCTTCGTCCCCTCGAAGGCCCCCTCGGCCCGCTTGAGCTGGTTCGAATCGACATCGGCGACGGCGACCACCTTCCCCGACCGGCCGGCGTCGGCCGAGTCGCTCTGCCCCTTGCCGCCGACGCCGACACAGGCGAAGCGAATCTCGTCATTGGCCCCCTTCGTCCCCTGGGCCCGAACCTCGGGGGCAATGAAATACCCGGCCGACACGGCCGCCGTGGCCGCGGAGGCTGCGAGAAACTCGCGGCGGGAAGGGGCGACGCGCGACGGACGGCGGCGGGACATGGAATCACTCCGGAAGAAGGAAATCGGGGGGGAATGGCCAACAGCGGTGTCGGGCCCTCTGCGTCTCCGCCCGGGCCCGTGAACGGAAGACGACCATGCTTCGTGCATCGCCCCCAGTCGGCCAAAAGAATAGCCTCGGCGCGTCTTCGGTCGCAACTGGCCCGCCGGGCTCTCCGGTGGCCGTCGGAGCAGAATCGTCAGAGAAACGGATTTTGCCACGGAGCGGAAGCCGGGAGCTGCGCCTCCCAACCGGTCGAGCTGGAAAAACTGTTTCTGGTGGCGGAATCGGATTCTTCCCCAAGGCCCCCGGTTGCCGATATCACCCACCGGCATCGGGACCTGCGGCACCACCGCCCCGCTCCATCGGCCCCGCACCTCGAGCACGCACCCCGTGAAGGAGACCGCATGGCCACCAAAAAAGCAGCTCGTCCAGCCGCTGCCCTCCGGATCACCCTCCCGGACGGTTCATCCGTCGTGGGAAGCCAAGCAAGTCTGGCAAAGATCCTCGAGCTGACGCTCTTCCGCCCCGGACAATCGCCCCCCCGCCAGCCGGGGCGGGTTACGACCCCGTCGCGCCGCGCCGCCTGAAGCTTCCCACGATTGGGGGGCAGAAGAGCTCGGCGATCGGGCGGAGGTGGTCGACGACCTCGCCGGGACGCTCCGTGAGAACGGCGTCGTGCGGTTCGAGGGGCACGCCGGAGGCGACGGCCCCGCGGTGCTTCACCATCACCGCGGCGCCGGCAGCGTCAACCCATGCCCTCTCCGCGAGCGCCATGGCCGGCCACGATCGCGGCGTACACCCGCCCCGCCCGGTCGCGGATGGCAGCGGGACCGAAGCGGGCGATCGCGTCGACCCGCGCCGCCTCCCCCAGCGCCGTTCGGCATGCCGGCTCGTCGAGGAGCCGGGCGATCATCGTCGTCCAATCCTCCGTCGAGCGGGCCACCATGCCGGTCTCCCCGTCGACGACGGCAGCCACGAGGGGGGCCGTGGCGGCGACGACGCTCGGCACGCCGACCAGCGCCGCGGTCGTGCAGCGGATCGGGCTCTTCCCCTCGCAGAACGGATTGTCCGTCTCGAGCGGCGCGAGGTTGATGTCGAAGCGGGCGACCTCGGCATGGAGATCCACCAGCGACACCGCCGGGCGGACCTCGATCCGCGCTCCGTGGGGCGCGAGTTCGGGCACGGCCGCCACCTCGAAATGGCCGACGATGACCAGATCGAAGTCGGACCGCTGGGCGAGGAGGTCGGCCAGCGCCGGGGCGATCGTGGCGAAGTCACGGTGGTGCGTCGGCGTGCCGCTGGCGAAGCCAACGCGGAGCCGGCCGTCGAGCGCCGAGGGTTTCGGTCCCGAACGGGCCGCGAAAGCCGCGGCGAGCATCGCGGCAGAGAGACCGTTGGGAAGGACATGGACACGGAGCACGACCATGGCGGCGGCCGTCGCCAGGGCCGCCGTCGTCACGACACAGGCGTCGCTCTCGGCGATCGCCCGGCGGTGGAGTGCGGCGGCGGTGAGCCATGACTGTCGGCGCTCCTCCGGCAGCCGGTCGATGAAGGCGATTTGACCGGCAGCGATCACGGCCGGATCAAAGACGAGATCGTCGATGTCGTGGACGAGCGGGATCCCGCGCGCCGTGCAGCGCTCGCGCAGGACCGCGAGCGACTCGCCCCACGGGGCCCGGAAGGCCGTGACCAGATCCGCCTCCTCGACCGCTGCCGACACGCCGGCATCGTCGAGCGGCAACCAGGAGGCCTGCCATCCCTCGGCGGCGAGGGCGGCGACGGTGTGCTCGACCCGGTAAACATGCCCCGCACTCCGCGGGGCCCCCGAGAGGAAGAGCACACGGCGGCAGGGCGATTGCGGCGCGACCGTCGGCGGCAGGCCGGCGAGCTCCGCGAGGATCACGTCGGCCCAGGGATCGCGGAAGGTGGTCGCAGCGGGCCCCTGCCGGAGCGGCGCATAGGCGGCGGAAAGCCGATCGAAGGAGCGGGCGAGGGCGTCGAGCCAGCGCCGCGAAGGGGCCTGTTCGACGCCGTCGCCGGCAGCTTGCTTGACCGCCTCACCGACCCGGTGGAGCAACCCCACGGCACCGGCCGGCACAATCGCATCGGCATCGGCAGCACGCTGCCGATGCAGCCTAGGCGACAGGTAACCGTCGATCGCGGTGGCCGCCTCGAACGTGATCGTCGGCAACGGCACGAGCTCCACCAGGCCACGCACGGCCGCACGCCAATCGGCGATGAGCGACGGATAATCGATCACGATGCGCTGCATGTCGCGCGACCGGGATTCGGCGTCGAGAACGTAGCGCAGCCAGAGGAGAAGGCCGCGCTCCGGGGCGGCCACCGCGGCCGGCCTGAATGCCGGATCCTCGAGCCGGGCCTGGAGCGAGCGGGCCACCTCCCCGGGATCCCGCAGCGCGATGACGGCGCACGGCGCGATCCCCCCGCGGGCCAGAACGTTGCGCCACAACGGGAGGAGGCGGCAGACGCGTGGATCCTTGAGGATCAACAGCTTTGCGTCGCCGAAGGCCGTGGCGAGGAGCGTCGCCGCTTCATCCTCGTCTGCTGCCCGCGCCGGATCGGCAAACCACGCGTCTGGCAGCGGGGCATCGTCGTTCCAACGGGTGCCGGCCGATTCGAGGAGCCGGTTGTTGAACCGAGCGATCGACCGCGACTCCCAATAACCGCACGGGTTGTCGGCCGTCTCGGGCATCGGGTCGAGGGGGAGGGTCGCCCCGAGATGGCCGATGATCCTCGTCAGCGCCGAGGTGCCGCTGCGGTGCATGCCGAGGACAAAGATGGCGCGGCGATGCATGCGACGCCTCACGCGTTCGAGGCCGCGCGGGCCTCGGCGATCGAACGCTCGAGGAACGGCAGCGCCTGCGGCGGCATCGCGCCGAAAACCACCGGCAGCGCCGTCGGCGGGGCGAGCGGTTCGCCCCGCAGCCGCACGTATTCCTCGTGAAACACCGGGAAGGGATGCCGGGCGGCGGGGACGTTCGTCGCCACGCCGCCATGGAACTGATGAAATGTCCCCTCGCCGAGCAGATGGACGACCGGTCCGGCGGCGTCACAGGCCCGGCGATGGAAATCGAGGTTCACCAGTCCGCCTCCGGCGGTCTGAAATCCTTCATCGAAACCACCGAGCCGATCGAACGTCTCCCGGCGGACCGCCACGCCGTTGCTCTCGGAGAGGGGAAGGAACCATCCCCGTCGGCTCGAGCCGGCGAAGGCGGCGATCCGAAAGAGTTCGTAGCCGTCGCGGCGCCAATCGACCGAGTCGAGGAGCCGGTCCTCGACCGCCTGATCGTAGCCCTCGAGCATCGATTCGTTCTGGATCTTGGGGCCGAGGTGCCAGGCGAGCGTGGCGACGAGCGGGTCATCCCAGGCCCGGAAAGCATCGAGTGTGAATCGCACCACGCCGGGCGTCAGCATCCGGGCGCCATCGATGCAGACCATCACCGCTGCCCCGGTCGAGCGGCGGACCGCTTCGTTGATCGCCGCACAGGGGGAAGGCGAAGGGGGCGTGCGGAGGAGCGTGAACCGTGGGCCTCTGGCGTCGACGAATGCCTCGACGAGCGCCGCGTCGATCGGCAGCGTCGATCCGGCATCGACGGCGATCACCTCGTACGCGCCGGGATCGACGCCGCGCTGATACGCCCCCGAGAGGGTGAAGAGCGTCCGCGGGGCCTCACGGGCCATGTCGCGGAAGACCACGATCACCGACAGCCCGGGGCGCGTCATCCGCCCGCGGCTCCGGAGGCTTCCGGTGAGGAAGGGGGGGCCGGTGGAGGGGCCACCGCGCCCCCCTCGGCGAGCCATTTGTCGACCGCCATCGCCCCGTTGGCCCCGATCCGGATCTCGAAACGCGGCTGCGGCCGGTGGGCGGCGGGGGTGCCGAATCCGTCCACCCAGCGCTTCAGGTCGCGCCCCAGGAGCTTGGCGATCCGGGCCACCTCGGGGGCATACATCTCCTTGAGCACCGGCACGAGCGTAGGCCGCGGGGGGAGATCCTGCTGCTGTTTGAGGGCCTGATCGGCCGTGAGCAACGGCACGACGCGCTCGGCAAGCTCGGTGGCCGTGAGCCCGGCGAAGCCGTTGGCATCGATGGCGAGGTGGTCAGCCAGGGCCTCGAGCGTGCCGACCGGACAGGCTTCGATGTCGTCGCGGATGAGCGGAAGGAGTTGCTCCTCGGGAAAGACGGCCAGCCAGCGCTCCATGATCGCCGCGTAGTCGCCGGCACGGCGCGAGGCGGCCGACTGAAAGTGGTCGATGAACCATCGATCCGACACCTCCGCCTCGAGCAGCTGCGCCCGCACCAGCGCCATCAGCGCCGCCGACCAGGCCCGTTCGAGCGGGTTGCGGAAGGTGATGAACAGCCGGATGTCGGGGCAGGTGGCATGGAGCGCGCGGATCGATTCCGACGGGAGCGAGGCATAGGCGGGGGTAATCTCGCCGGAGCGGATCGGCTGACCGGCGGCATTGGTCCGGGCGGGGGGCTCGAGGAGCTTGAGCCACTGGTCGACGAAGCGAGCATCGGCCCGGTCCCAGAAGTGGACCTCCTTCCCGGCGGGAAAGGCGATCTGCGGATGCCGGGAGAGCTGGTGGAAGAGCCAGGTCGTCCCCCCCTTCTGGACTCCGATTCCGAGGAAGTCGACCATCGGTTTGAATCCTGAGGCGGGCGACCGCGGAGGGGGAGGTGCGAAGGAGGTCCGGGCGGATGGCCGCCCCGATTCGGTAGATTCGGGCGCGTCGCCCCATCCGTCAAGCAGAACCCCCGCAGACCGTTACGCCGGCGGTCATCCCGCGGTTTCCCTGAGAAGTGCCCCCGATCGTACCCCCAGCAAAGTCAACGCCATGCCCCCGTCCCCGGCAACCGCGACGCCCCCGTGGATGAGGTCATGCCTGATCGCCGCCGGCATCTACAATCTTCTCTGGGGTGCCCTCACCGTGCTTCGGCCGATGTGGCTTTTCGACCTGGCCTCCATCGAACCTCCCAACTATCCCTTCATCTGGCAGTGCGTCGGCATGATCGTCGGCGTCTACGGCGTCGGCTACCTTGCCGCCGCCGCCGATCCGGTGCGGCACTGGCCGATCGTGCTCGTCGGCTTTTTGGGCAAGATTTTCGGACCGATCGGCTACCTCGATGGCGTTCTCCGCGGGGAGGTGCCGGCCGGATTCGGGATCACAATCCCCACGAACGATCTCGTCTGGTGGATTCCGTTCGCGCTCATCCTGGCGCATGCTTGGCGGTGTCACCACACCAGCGCGGTCCCCCTCTCGAACGCCACATCTGAAGATTCCATCGCTCCGGTCGGGACGGCGGGTCGATGATCATGGCATGGGTGTTGATCGCCCAGGTCATGGCGAGTTCGGCGATGGCCGCGATCGCCTGGTTCGTGCAGGAGGTCCACTACCCGCTGTTCGCCAGGGTCCCGCACGGCGGCGACGGGCCCCCGGCTCCCGGGGAGGAAACGGAGAGCGCGGCGCGCGACTATCACGCGGAGAATCTCCGACGGACAAGCCCGATCGTCCTGGTGCCGATGGCTGTCGAAGCCGCCACCGCGACGTGGTTGGCGGTCTTTCCCCCGGTCGCCGTCGGCCGCACAACTGCACTCGTGGGGCTGGCCCTTGTGGCCGCGGTCATCCTCTCGACGGGCTTGGTGCAGGTGCCGCTCCATGCCGCCCTCCGGGACGGAGTCGCCACCTCGGACACCATCGACCAACTCGTCCGCAGCACCCGGTGGCGAACCGTCGTATGGACCGCCCGGTCGGTCCTGGCGGCGTGGATGCTCCATGCGTCGCAAGCCTCGGCGTGAAAGCTTCGCTGGCACCAATGCCAGCGGACGCGCGTGCCGAAGCGCCGCCCCGGGCGGAGGAACCGGGCGGGATGCCCGGAGTGATGTAGACGACCTCGTCTTTGTGAACGTAGCGGTAGATACCGCGCATGCCGGCGGGTATCTGATTCGCCTCCCGGGCGCTCTGTTCGAATGCAGGACGCATTTGAAGCACCCAAAGATTCTCGCGTTCATCTCTTCTGGCAATGAAACGGCAATACGACACCTCTTCAAGTTGGGTCACTTTGCGTACCCAAGGGTGGCCTGTCATCAGGGCATTGCATTGGGTCGAGTACGTTCGCTTTTTGCGTTCGGCTGTCTTTGCCCGTGAACCCTAGCCGCCGTCAAAGTAGACGGTGTGAGCGTTTGCGTCTTTCGTGTCGTTGTGGAACCGGATTCCGATTCGGAAATCCGCATCGTCGACCATAATCAGAACACGCTGGTAGTCGTCAAGTTTTGCCGCGTCCCGCAGGTGCTTGTTGTAGGCAAGCGATGGGACACAGCACGTTCGCTATGAACGAGAGGCAGAGAACCACGCCAGACGATCTAGGGTCGATTCGAGAAGGCCGTCGGAGAACACTTGATTCTTTCGTTTCGCGGCATTCGGCCCCGCGGGCCATCGACGGATGCCGTCACGCACCGCCGCCAAATCCGCGTTCACACCCTCCTTCGCCAGAAGCCAGTCGACCGTCGCGAGAGCTTCCATCCCCAACGGAGATTGGAAACCGTCGATCAGGCGGTCGGCTGCGTCGATGACCTCTATGTAGGGCGCACCATCCGAGGACTTGAGGTAGTTCGACAGCCGTTCCCGCCACTCTGGATCGAAGTACATCGTCTCCAGCGGCGATGCGTCCGCGATGCGCTTCTCGCAGTGAAGGTAGCTTCCGTCGAGCGCATTAAGCAGGTGACCCAGGGCGGGCGCGTACGGACCGTAACGATCTGGTTGGAACGCCAGTTTAAGAGGGTCGTTGATTCGCAGATGGGCAAGCACGCGGGTGAGCACCCACGCGAGTTTCTGAGCTTCAAGGATCGAGCACTCAAGCCCGAGCATCCCATACCTCCACACCATCTCCGCAATCATCGCACGGGCTGGTGTCAGACGCTCGACCCCCTTACCCTTCGTCACGTTCTGGTACTTGGATGTCGGTTCGTAGACCAGCACCTCGACGTTCCCGAGGTCGGACAGGGCCGAATCAATCCGCAGACGGACGTCGGACCACATCAGCCCACCATTTCCGCTGCCTAGGGGCGGGATCGCGACGGAACGAATGCCTTTTTCCGTGATGATTCTTCGCAGATCGACCAACCCCGCCTCGATCCAGGCGATCTGAGAGGGATATCGCCAGTGGCCCTTTGTAGGGAAATTAATAATCCAGCGCGGGCCGGAGATTTCGATTGACTCAGTGACGAACATCCGCCCGAGTTCGACCTCGCCCCGCTTGCATGCTTGCGCATAGGCGTCGTAGTTCTCCGGAAATCGCTCTCTGAACATCAGGGCGATTCCCTTACCCATCACGCCAACTGTGTTGACAGTGTTGATCACTGCCTCAACGTTCGCGTCGAGTAGATTGCCTTGGGTGAAGCGGATCATGTCAAAAGTAGAAGTTAGGTAAGGTTTTTACGTTGAGCGAGAGATTGCAACGCTTCACTTGTTCCGTAACGGACTTCGAAGCGTCGGCGTCATAGCAAGCGATGCCCAAGAGCGAGTTAGGCGGAACGTGTTCATGGGCTAGCGCCTCGGCTTGGTAGCGGCGTGACTTGTCCACGTCGTCTTCCGATTTTTCGAAATCCCGGTGTTTGATAATGTCCCAATCAATCCGATCCAAACTTGCAGGATTGCTGTAGAAGTTGGTGCCCTGCATAGAGGCGTGGCCGTCCGTGAACACAGTCTTGCAGCCCATTTCACGCAGTTTGTCCAAAGACGACACCAGGATCACGATCTCGGACTTCGCTCGCTTCTCGACACCACGCCCGGTCGTGATGTTCAGCAGCATCATCGAGTAGGGGGTGAAATAGAAGGGCACGTAGTCCGCAAGAGTGCCACGCGGGTCGATAGGCACCTGCCGTAGAGAGCGATGGTCAATGAGCGCTGCTATCCCTATTGAAGTGAAGTTTGGATCCAAATTTCGCGAAGATCGGCAGTGGATCCCATGCTCCAGGAGATACGGCACGTTTTCGATGTGCGTAATGCGAAAGATCCGGTTTGCCTCGGGACCGAGGGGGGGCATGCAATTCTCCGGGCTCCATTTTACCAACCGAACGCAGATTCGATGAGCCGGTTCGCTCTGTCGGGTGATGCCACCGAGAACACGCACACGAGGTGCGGCCAGCATGAATCAGAGCATTGCGAGCGAGGGCCGCGGGGCTTCACGCCGATAACGGCTTCAGGATGACGCATGGGGCCAAAGCACCTCGCCGATTGATTCTTCCTCCCCCCTGGTGTCGGTCCGGCCGTTGGGAATTGCCCTTCTGGAGCGATTTCGGGGGAAGACTTTCCTGGCGACTGGGTATAGGGCGAGTGAGTCTTCCCATCGACGGAAGTCGTCGACTCCGGCAGGGACTGCCTGTGCGTTGCGTAAGGCTGCCGCACGGGCTGTGGGGTTGTTGCAGCGGCTCATCATCTATCGTCACCATGCCGATCTGAATCGCCTTCGCTACGGCACCAGCCCCCTCTGCGCTCGATTGATTCGGGACGATCCGTCTTCAGTCGGTGCGTCACCGCTGAACGGATAGTAGCGTAAAAAATGGTGATCGGACATCCCCAACTCCCTCTCCCGCCTCGTGCTGTCACTTCGAGCGTACGTCGCCGAACGGCCCACCGGCGGACGCGATGACGGACGGCGCGGGATCTACCCCGCCCGCCTGCATCGGCTGGCGGAATTGCTTTACTCCCGCGGGTGTCTGGGGGACCTTCTCCGACGCCGATGCTCGCGTCACCCTCGACGCCTGGCACCACGAATAGCTCGACCGCCGGCGTGAGACAGATCGGCTCGGCATCGCCGAACGGACGTTGCTCTACCTCGTGTTCGTGACGACCGGTCTTCGGAAAGGCGAACGAGCGTCGCTCACCGTCGCCGATGTCGTGCTTGACGACGCCCGCCGTTTGCCGTCGCTGCTCGCCGGCCCCGCCGCCGGGAGGGAGTCGAGCCGAGCAACTGGGACCGACGGCAGGAGCACCGTTGCACCAACCGTTGCACCAGAATCCGGCCGGGCTGTTCCCCGGGTGTCAGTTGGGGACAACTGTGCCGGTCGGGGCGACTGCGTCGTCATCGACGCAAGCCCCGCCCCTGGCAGAAGATCCGGGCGAGATGCCCGGGAAAAACAAGGGTGGCTAACGGGACTCGAACCCGCGACCCCTAGAATCACAATCTAGTGCTCTAACCAACTGAGCTATAGCCACCACGATCTCCGTCGGGTGCAACATTCTAACAGAAAACCACGCCGGTCCACTGCCCCCCGGCAAGAGCCGGTTTTCCACGCCGATCCGCCCGCCGTTGCGACTCACTCCCGCCGCCGGGAATCGAGGAGGATCGTCACCGGACCGTCATTGACGAGGCTCACCTCCATGGCGGCGGCGAACACGCCGCGGGCCACCGGCCGGCCGGCCTCGCGCTCGAGTGCCGCGAGGAAGCGCTCGTAGAGCGGCACCGCTTCCTCCGGCCGCGCCGCCCGGAGAAAGCTGGGACGATTCCCCTTCTGCGTGGCCGCGTGGAGCGTGAACTGGCTGACAACAAGCAAACCGCCGTCGATGTCGACGACGCTCCTGTTCATCTTCCCCGCCTCGTCGGCGAAGATCCGCATCCGTGCGGTCTTCTCCGCCACCCAGTCGGCATCGGCCGAGGCATCCCCCTCCTCGACGCCGACGAGCACGAGCAGCCCGGGCCCGATTCGGCCGACCGTGCGGGCCTCGATCGTCACCTCCGCCCGGCCCACCCGCTGGATCACGCACCGCATCGGTCGTTCTGTCCCTCCTCCATCGCTCCGGCGCCGGCCCGCGACAGGAGCCACCACCCGAGGATCAACTGGACCAGGAGCGCGGCGAGGCCGGCGCGAGGGTGCCCCGTGAGCGCATAGACGGCGCCGAACACGAGGCTGGCGACGAATCCGGCGAGCTTCGAACCGACGTTGAGCAGACCGAAGGTGGCGCCGTAGCGCCCCGCCGGCGCGAGCACCGCCACCGCCGCCCGAATCACGCTCGCCGCCCCGCCGAGCACCAGCGCCAGGAGGACCGCCATCGCCGTGAGCTGCGGACGGGTCGTCACGAACCCCGCCGACCCGAGCACGATCCCCCAGCCGACGAGCGAGAGCGACAGCATCGGCCAACGGCCGAAACGGGTCGACAGCCATCCGACGGCCAGCGCCCCGGGGAGGGCGACGCACTGGACGAGGAGCACCAAGCTGACGAGCGCCGGCGGATCGAGATGAAACTCCTCGAGGGCGACCGAGGAGAATTGGCTGATCGCCGTCTGCATCGCGCCGAGAATGAGCATCGCGCCGCCGAGGACGCTGCCGAGGCGCCCGTAGCCCCCGTCGCCACGGAGCAGCGACCGGGCAAAGCCGGTCAATTCACCAGACGATGTTGCCGCGTGGGCGCTGCTGTGACCGGCGCCGAAACGCACCCAGAAGGATGGAATGGAGAACACGATCCACCATCCCCCCATGATCGCAAACGCCGTGCGCAGCGCCCCGGCGTCGGTCAGCCCCAGCGACGCCCGGGCCGCGAACACCCGGGTGGCGAGGATCAGGGCCACCGCCCCCCCCGCATAGCCGGCGGCATAGCCGACGGCCGAGAGCCGGTCGGCCTGCGCCCCCCGGGCGATCCGCGGGAGCAGACTCCCGGTGAAGATCGCCGCCATGTCGAACCCGACGGCGGCGACGATGACGGCCACGACGATCGGGACACGCGCCGACGGAGCGAGGGCCGCCAGGAGGAACGAGGCGGCACCACCGGCGACGATGCTCGCCACCAACGCCCGGCGGTGGCCGTGCGTCCGATCGGCCCAGGCCGCCACCCATGGAGCGGCCAGCGCCGTCACGAGCATCGCCACGGCCAGCGTCCAGGCCCACACCACGCCCCCTGGCACCCCCCACGGCTCACCGGCGAAAACCACCTTCTCGATGTAGGCGACCAGGAGCGTGATCGAGATCGTCGAGAAAGCGCTCGCTGCCCAGTCGAGGAGCACCCACGCGAAGGCCTCGAAGCGGGGGGGGTCGGCAACGGCCCCCCCGGCATCATCGGGCCGGGGGAGCGGACCCTCGGAGGCGCTGTTCGCCATGGGTGATCAGGCTTCCGCTGAAGGTGACGGGGGAGCCCTGCCCTGGGCCCCGGAGTCGATTCTTTCCCCGGTGACGCCTCCCGTCGGCGGCCTCTCGCCCGTGTCCCCGCCGGAGGTGATCGCCCGCAGCCGCCGGAGCACCTGGGTGCGGTAACTGACAATCGGAGGCAGGGCCACGAGCATCGCCACGAGGAGCAGCGCGGCATCGGAGAAGCGTCCCCGCCACAGCGACCAGGCGAGCAACCCGAGGGCGACGAGGGTGTAGATGCCGAGGCCGAGAGAAGCGCGCAAGGCGCTGCGGCGTAGCCCCACCGTACTCCGGTCATCAGCGGACCCCACGGCGGCGGCTGGCGGCCGTTCCAAAGCCGCGGCTGGGGGCGGGGACTCTGGTTCCTTCGGCTCCGGGTCTGTCATCGCGATCGATTCCCTCCCATCGTCCGCCGGCATCCGACCGGATGCCTGCCGGGGCCCAATGGTACTTCGCTGCCGACTGGCTTGACAGGCAAGCCTTGCCCCACCGCCCGACAGGTCGATCGAAACCCCGCCGGATCGTCCCCGGCCTTTTTCCGTCACCCCCCTGCGAGCCGGCGGCGAATCTCCTCGAGCCGGAGGGCGAGATCGCGCTCCTCCCCCCGGTCGGTCGGCTCGTAGTACCGTTTCTCGACCCCGAGATAATCCTGGGCAGCGATGCCGTCGGGATGGTCGTGGGCATAGCGGTATCCCTCCCCGCGGCCGAAGGCCTTCGCCGCCGCCGAATGACGGTCTTGAAGATGCCGGGGGACCGGGATCACGCCGCGTTCGCGGACATCGTGACGGGCCGCCGCGATCGCCGTCGTACAGGCATTGCTCTTGGGAGCCAGCGCCAGGTAAGTGACGGCCTGCGACAGGGGGAGCTGACACTCGGGGAGGCCGACGAACTCGGTGGCCTGCATCGCCGCCACCGCTACCAGCAAGCTCCGTGGGTCGGCATTGCCGACATCCTCGCTGGCGAGGATCACGAGCCGGCGGGCGAGAAAGCGGACATCTTCGCCCCCCTCGAGCATCCGCGCGAGCCAGTAGAGACCGGCGTCTGGATCACTGCCGCGGATGCTCTTGATGAGGGCACTGGCGCAGTCGTAATGCGTGTCGCCGACATCGTAGACGAGGGCCTTGCGCTGCACGCTCTCGCGGGCCAAGTCGAGGTTGAAAACGAGGGGACGGCGCGTCTCGGAGAGGACCCCGATCTCCAGCGCTCCCAGCGCCCGGCGAGCGTCGCCGTCGGACGACTCGACGAGGAAGGCGAGGGCCTCGTCGTCGATCGAGACCTGCTCCGCACCGAGCCCGTGCTCACGGTCGGCGACGGCGCGGCGGAGGACTGCGGCAACGTCGGCACTGGAAAGGGGCTCGAGGGCGAACAGGCGGCTGCGGCTGACGAGGGCGCTGGTGAGCGCGAACGACGGATTTTGCGTCGTCGCGCCGATGAGCGCGATCGTTCCCTGCTCAACATCGGGGAGGAGGACATCCTGCTGGGCCTTGTTGAAGCGGTGGATCTCGTCGACGAACAGGCACGTCCGCTGACCGTCGTCCTCGAGGCGGCGGCGGGCGGCGTCGAGCACCTCGCGCACCTCCTTTACCCCCGATGCCGTGGCGGAGAGCTCGACGAAGCGGCGCCGCGTCTCGCGGGCGATGATCTCGGCGAGCGTCGTCTTCCCCACCCCCGGCGGACCGTGGAGGATCACCGACCCGATCCGGTCGGATTCGACGAGCCGCCGCAGGAGCCGACCGGGCCCGATGACATGCTCCTGCCCCACGTAGTCGGCGAGCCGCCGCGGCCGCATCCGGGCGGCCAACGGTGCGGCCCGGGCGACGTTGGCAGCTCTCGATGCGGAGAAGAGATCGGCCATTGGGGTACCGGGATTCCATGCCAGGGCCAAAGCCCGGGCGGATCAACCATTCCAGACAAAATCGATCGGCGCCGCGATCTCCGGGTGGATGCTCTTGTGCACCGGGCAGGTGTGCGCCGCCTGTTCGAGGAGTTGGCGGTGGGGGTGGTCGGCCGGGAGCGGGATCGTGAGCGTGGTGCGGAGCGACGCGATCCGACGCGGCGGGGCCGAAGTCATCTCCTTCGTCGTCTCCACCGTCATCCCCTTGAGGTCGATCGCGTGACGCTCGGCGGCGATCCCCATGATCGTCATCATGCAGGCCCCCAGGGCGGTGGCGACCAGATCGGTCGGGGAGAAGCTCTCGCCGCGGCCGTGGTTGTCGACCGGCGCGTCGGTGACGAGCGTGGTGCCCGAGGGACCGTGCGTGGCCTTGCACCGCAATCCCCCCTCGTACGTGGTCGTGATCTTCACCATGATCGGCTTTCGTCTCCCTGGGCGTGTCGGGGTTTTGCGCTGTCGTGTCGACGTCCGCTCGACACCTGAGATTTCATTATACTCCTGGCCTCGTCTCCCACGGCCGTGTCCCGTCAGGCCTTTCTCAATGCCCTCCACGCTCGCCATCGCTGCGGTCGTCTGCCTCCTTCTGGCGGCCTACCTCATCGTGGCGATGCTGGCGCCGGAGTGGTTCGCATGACGATCAGCGCCTGGATCGAAGTCGCCGCCATCCTCATGGCGACGACCCTTGCCGCAATCACCATCACACCCTGGCTCGCAACGGTCTTCCGAATGGGAGCAGACTCGGACGGGAGCGGCGAACCGGGGACCGACGGCTGGTTCAGCCGTTCGCTCGGCGTCATCGAACGCCCTCTGCTGCGGGCAGCCGGCGTCTGGCACATCCGCGAGATGACCGCCACCGAGTACGGGATCGCGATCCTCCTCTTCCATGGAGCCGGCTTCGGTCTGCTCCTCTTCCTCCTCCGCTGTCAGCCCCTCCTCCCCTGGAATCCCGACCGCCTCCCCTCCGTACCCTGGCTGATCGCCATCAACACCGCGGCCAGCTTTGTCACGAATACGAACTGGCAATCGTATGCCGGCGAGACAACGCTTTCGCCGTGGTCGCAGACCGTCGGGCTCACCGTGCAGAACTTCCTCTCGGCGGCCAGCGGGCTGTGCGTTCTGGCAGTTCTCGTCAGGGGGCTCGTGCGGCGCGGCAGCCCCACCATCGGCTCCTTCTGGCACGATCTCGTTCGCGTCACGCTCGGACTGCTCCTGCCGCTGGCGATCCTTGTCGGCCTCCTCCTCGCCAGCCAGGGGGTGGTGCAATCGTTCGACACTGGCGTCGACGCGGCGCTCGTCGAAGAGACGGGCACGGCCGCTGGAGCAGCCCCTTCGACGCGACGGATCGTCATCGGGCCTGTCGCTTCGCAGGTGGCCATCAAGCAGTTGGGAACGAATGGCGGGGGCTACTTCAACGCCAACGGCTCCCATCCCTTCGAAAACCCCACCCCCCTGACGAATCTCCTCGAGATCGTGGCGATGCTCATGATTCCGGTGGCAGGCTGCCTCGCCTTTGGCCGGTGGGTCGGCGATCGGCGCCAGGGGCGGGCGCTCCTGGCGGCGATGGCGGTCCTGTTCCTCCCCTTTCTCTTCCTCATCGTTCACTTCGAGACACAGCCGAACCCGGTCCTCGCCGCTGCCGGGGTCGACCAATCCGCCTCGGCGCACCACGAGGGGGGTTCGCTCGAAGGGAAGGAGGTGCGCTTCGGCCCGGCTGCGTCGGCGCTGTTCGCGATCGGCACCACCGCGACCAGCTGCGGGGCCGTCAACGCCATGCACGACAGTTTTTCCCCGCTCGGCGGGCTCGTGACGATGTGGATGATCCAACTCGGCGAGGTCGTCTTCGGCGGCGTCGGGACGGGGCTCGCCGGGCTCGTTGCCTACACGCTCGTGGCGGTGTTCGTGGCCGGGCTGATGGTCGGCCGGAGCCCGGAATACCTCGGTAAGAAGATCGAGAGCCGGGAGATGAAGATGGGGATGATCGTGCTCCTCGTCCCCCCAATCGTGACCCTCCTCGGCACCGCCTTGGCCTGCGTGCTCCCGGCCGAGGCTGCCGCGGCGCCGAATCCCGGCCCGCATGGCTTCTCCGAACTGCTCTACGCCTTCTCCAGCGCCGGCAACAACAACGGCTCGGCCTTCGGCGGACTCTCGGCCACGAGCCCGTTCTGGACGCTGCTCCTCGCGGCCACGATGCTCACCACCCGCCTCCTCACGATGCTCCCGCTGGTGGCAATCGGCGGGTCCTTGGCGGCCAAGCGGACGGTGGCGGAGAGCCCCGGCACGCTCCCCACGCACACGCCGCTGTTCGTGCTCCTCGTGGCGGGCGCCGTGATCCTCGTCGGGGCCCTCTCCTTCGTGCCGGCCCTCGCCCTCGGGCCGATCGCCGAGGCCCTCCAGCCACCGGCTGCCGGCGGGGGGCCACGATGAAGCACGACGAGCCTGCCGGGATCCTCACCGACCCCGGCGCGATCCTCCGCGCAGCGGGGGAGGCGCTCACGAAACTCGATCCGCGACGGATGATCCGCTCGCCAGTGATGTTCACGATCGAGGTCGGGGCAGCGCTGATCACGCTCCTCGCCTTGGCACGGCTCGCCGGACAACCGGGGGCCGAGCACCCTGCGTTCATCGCCGCGGTGGCGGCAGGGCTGTGGGCGACGGTGCTGTTTGCCAATTTCGCCGAGGCGATGGCCGAGGGGCGGGGACGGGCCCAGGCCGATGCCCTGCGGAGGACCCGCAGCGATACGCTCGCCAAACGGCTGGCCGCGCCGCATCGCGACGCGGCGATCGACCCGACCCCGTCGACCAAGCTCCGTGCCGGCGACCATGTCCTCATCGAGGCCGGCGACGTCGTCCCGGGGGATGGGGAGGTGATCGACGGCGTCGCCAGCGTCGACGAAAGCGCGATCACCGGCGAGAGCGCGCCGGTCATCCGCGAGAGTGGTGGCGACCGCAACACCGTCACCGGAGGCACGCAGCTGCTCTCCGACTGGCTCGTCATCCGCATCACCGCCAATCCGGGGGAGAGTTTTCTCGACCGGATGATCACGATGGTGGAGGGGGCGAAGCGGCAGAAGACCCCCAACGAGATCGCCCTCGACATCCTCCTCGCCGGGCTGACGCTCGTGTTCCTCGTCGTCACCGCGACCCTCCTCCCCTTCTCCATCCATGCCGTGGCCACAGCCGGCCGCGGCGAACCGCTCGGCCTGGCGGTCCTCGCCGCGCTCTTTGTCTGCCTCGCCCCGACGACGATCGGCGGCCTCCTTCCCGCCATCGGCATCGCCGGAATCGATCGGATGGTGCGGGCCAACGTCCTGGCGACGAGTGGCCGCGCGGTCGAGGCCGCGGGGGATGTCGACGTTCTCCTCCTCGACAAGACTGGCACGATCACCCTCGGCAACCGGCAGGCAGCGCACTTCCTCCCCGCGTCCGGTGTCACGGAACGGGAGCTCGCCGAGGCGGCCCAGCTCTCGAGCCTGGCCGACGAGACCCCCGAAGGACGATCGATCGTGATCTTGGCCAAGGAGCGCCATGGCCTCCGCGGTCGCGACGTCGAATCGCTCGGCGCGACCTTCATCCCCTTCACCGCCCAGACGCGGACCAGCGGCGTCGATCTCGACGGCCGGCAAATCCGCAAGGGGGCGCGAGACACGATCCAGAAGGCGGTCACCGCGGCCGGGGGATCGATGCCGGCGGAGGTCAACGCGTTGTGCGACGAGGTCGCCAGGGCAGGGGCGACGCCGCTGGTCGTCGTCGATGGCACACGGGTGCTCGGGGTCATCGAGCTCAAGGATGTCGTCAAGGGGGGGATCGCGGAGCGGTTCAAGGAACTGCGGGCGATGGGGATCCGCACCGTGATGATTACCGGCGACAACCCGCTCACCGCTGCGGCCATCGCCGCCGAGGCGGGGGTCGACGACTTCCTCGCCGAAGCGACCCCCGAGGCGAAGCTGGCGATGATCCGCCGTTACCAGCAGGAGGGGCACCTCGTGGCCATGACGGGCGACGGCACGAACGACGCCCCCGCGCTCGCCCAGGCCGATGTTGCGGTGGCGATGAACTCCGGCACGCAGGCCGCCAAGGAGGCCGGCAACATGGTCGACCTCGACAGTAACCCGACGAAGCTGCTCGAGATCGTCGCCGTCGGCAAGCAATTGCTGATGACGCGCGGCAGCCTGACGACCTTCAGCCTCGCCAACGACGTCTCCAAATACTTCGCGATCGTCCCGGCCGCGTTCGGCGGCATCTATCCGCAACTGCGGGCCCTCGACATCATGCGGCTCCATTCCCCGACCACGGCCGTGCTCGCAGCGGTGGCCTTCAACGCGCTGGTGATCGTCGGACTGGTGCCGATGGCGCTCACGGGGGTGCGGTACCGGCCCCTCCCCGCGGCGGTCCTCCTCCGGCAAAACCTCCTCGTCTGGGGGCTCGGAGGTCTGCTCCTCCCCTTCCCCTGCATCAAGCTCCTCGACCTCCTTCTCGCCGCGTGTGGGGTGCCCTGATGCCAACCGAGCCATCCCCTCCGAGCCGCCCCGAGCCTGCCGCGATCCTCGGCCCGATCGCGCCTGCCATGATCCTCGGCCAGGTCCGTCCGGCCTGCACCCTGCTGCTGATACTGACGGTGATCACCGGCATCCTCTATCCGCTCGGCATGACCGTCGCGGCGCGGATCCTCTTTCCCGACAATTCCTCCGGCAGCCTCCTGCGGGCCGCCGACGGAACGATCCGTGGGTCGCGGCTGATCGGTCAGCCGTTTACCGGGCCGGGGTGGTTCCACGGCCGGCCGAGTGCCACCGGCGACATCCCCTCCGACCCGACCGCCTCCGGCGGATCGAATCTCGGGCCGACCAACCCGGCGCTGGCCGACATCGTCGCCGACCGGGCCGCCGCGGTGCGGCGCGACGAGCCTGCCCATGCCGGGGCGATCCCCGTCGACCTCGTCACCGCCAGCGCCAGTGGCCTCGATCCGCACCTCTCCCCCCGAGCCGCGCTCCTCCAGGTGCCGCGCGTTGCCGCGGCCCGGGGCCTGCCGGAGGAGCGGGTCCGCAGCCTCGTTACTGCCCGGATCGATCCCCCCCTCCTCGGCATCCTCGGGCGGCCGCGGGTCAATGTCCTTGAGCTGAATCTGGCCCTCGAGACGCTCGTCGGGGAAAAGGCGAGCGGTGCGGAAGGCAGCATTCCCCCGCCATGACCCCCGAGCCGACGCGCCCCGACCCCGACGCGCTCCTCGCGGCGATCCACGCCGACGAGGCCCGGGCCGCCCGCGGTCGCCTCAAGGTGTTCTTCGGGTTCTCGCCAGGCGTCGGCAAGACCTTCGCGATGCTCGAGTCGGCGCGGCGCCTCGCCGCGGCGGGCACCGACGTCGTCGTGGGGATCGTCGAGACGCACGGCCGTGCCGAGACCGCGGCGCTGGTCAAGGGGCTCGAGGTCCTACCGCGGCTGACGCTCCCCCACCGGGGCCACTCGCTCCACGAGCTCGACCTCGCCGGCGCTCTTCTCCGTAGGCCACAGGTGCTGATTGTCGACGAGATGGCCCATTCCAACGCGCCGGGCTCGCTCCATCCCAAGCGTTGGCAGGACATCGACGATCTTGTCGCCGCCGGGATCGACGTCCACACCACGCTGAATGTCCAGCATGTCGAGAGCCTCGTCGATCTCGTCGAGGAGGCGACCGGCGTCCGCGTCCGGGAGACCGTTCCCGACGAGGTGCTCGACCGGGCCGACGAAGTCGAACTGGTCGATCTTCCCCCCGACGAACTGCTCGACCGTCTCCAGGCCGGGAAGATCTATCTGCCCGACGTCGCCGCGCGGGCGGCGGAGCGATTCTTCCGGAAGTCGAACCTCCTCGAGCTCCGCGAGCTGGCCCTCCTGCGCATGACTCAGCGCGTCGACCGCGATGTCGCAACGGCCCGCCGGGCCAACGGTCACAAGGGGGGCCCTGCGATCAGCGAACGGATCCTCGTCGCCGTGGGGCCGGGGCCGGGCGCCGATCGGATCCTCCGCAAGGCCCAACGCATCGCCAGCGGGCTGCGCTGCGACTGGATCGCGGCGACCGTCGAGCGCCCGGGCGAGGCCCCCCTTTCCCCCCGGGCGGCGTCCGATCTCGAGAAGCATCTGCGACTCGCCGAATCGCTCGGGGCCCGCGTCAGCCGGCTGTCCGGCGCGGGGGTGGCCGAGGCGCTTCTCGGCGAGGCCGAGCGTCTCCACGTGACGAGGATCCTCGTCGGCAAGCCGCATCGCCCCCGCCGCACCATCTGGTGGCGGGAGAACGTCGTCGATCGGCTCGTGCGGCAGAGCCGCGGCATCGATGTCCTCGTGATCGGCGGTGAGGAAGAGCCTGCGCAGCGGCCTGCCGACCCCGCCGTCCCCGAGCCGGGTCGGTCCTTCGTTGGCCTCGGCTTCGTCGTCGGGGCGCTGGCGGCGACGACCGTCGTGGGTCGCCTGGCATGGCCCCTGATCAACGTCACCATCGTGGCCTTCGTCGCGCTGTTGATCGTGGTCATGTCGTCGCTCTGGTTCGGCCGGCGGACAGGGGCGATGGCGATGGTGCTGGCGGCCCTGATGGTCGATTTTTTCTTCGTTCCCCCTTTTTTCACGTTGGTCATCGCCAGCACGACGGATATCGTTTTCCTGGCTGTGCTCCTCTCGGTGGGCCTGGTGGTGGCTGAATTGATGGTCCGACTGAAAGTCCAGACCTCGATGGCGGTGGAACGGGAACGACGGACCGCCCGCCTCCTCGACCATTCTCGCGCTCTCGCCCTGGCCACCGATCGGGAGTCGGCCGCCACCACGCTCATGTCGTCGGCAGCCGCGCTGTCGGCGGCGACGGCGATCGACGTCAGGCTGGCC
>Ga0114972_10000419_pt1 | contig 31598 bp, 27 predicted proteins | sample M_140807_EF_Meta_FD_87354 | JGI IMG/M metagenome (GOLD analysis project Ga0114972, IMG submission 87354) | Freshwater microbial communities from Lake Montjoie, Canada to study carbon cycling - M_140807_EF_MetaG | ecosystem: Environmental > Aquatic > Freshwater > Lake | place: Lake Montjoie...
CCATGTCGCGTTTCGACGTCCCGCTCGAGAACCTCATGGCCGAAGCACGTGCGGTCCGCGATTCCCGTTTCGGCACGAGGGTCACGTACTCCCCCAAGGTGTTCGTACCGCTCACGATGCTGTGCCGGGACCGTTGTGGTTACTGCACCTTCGCGCAGCCTCCCGCCCGGTTGGAGTCCCCTTACCTCACGCCAGCGCAGGTACGCGCTCTCGCCCGATCCGGAGCGCGGGTTGGCTGCCATGAGGCACTCTTCACGCTAGGCGAGGCTCCCGAGGATCGGTACCCGGTTGCAGGCGAGTGGCTTGAAGAACACGGGTTTGAGACGACCATTGACTACCTCCTTGCGATGAGTCGACTCGTCATCGACGAAACTGGACTCCTACCGCACGCGAATGCCGGAGCGCTTTCGCGCGACGACCTTGCTCGACTTCGAACCGTCTCCCCTTCCCAGGGAATGATGATCGAGTCCCTGCGAGCCGATCTTCCCTGCCATCGCGGAGCGCCCGACAAGACACCCGAACGTCGCCTTGCGACACTCGAATGGGCAGGTGAACTCCAGATCCCGTTCACGACGGGAATCCTTGTGGGCATCGGCGAGGATCGTGACGATCGGATTGATGCGCTCGAAGCGATCGCCGCTTCACATCGTCGTCACGGGCATGTCCAAGAGGTGATCGTCCAGAACTTCCTGCCGAAGGAAGGCACGGCGATGCACGCTGAGCCTGCCTGCCCGCCAGACTCGTATCTGGAGGCGATCGCGCTCGCCCGCCTCATCCTTCCTCCCGACGTGCATCTCCAAGCACCGCCGAATCTCTCAGATGACTTCGGTGTACTACTCGATGCTGGAATCGATGACTGGGGCGGTGTCTCGCCAGTAACGGCAGATCATGTGAACCCAGAACGTCCGTGGCCAGACCTCGACCTTCTTCGATCTGTGAGCGAGGCGCGGGGATTCGTGCTCGCGCCACGATTGACGATTCACCCCGAGTTCGCTCTGGACCCCGAGCGTTGGCTCGATGAGGCAATGCGTTTCCCGGTTCTTGACCGGAGCGATGCGGAGGGTCTCGGACGCGACGATCCCGGTGCGGTCCTGCCGCAGAAACTCACGCCTCCGACACCCGAGCAGGTCGATGGCGGGATCGAAATCCTGCAAGTCGGCCCTCGTTCGACAGCGTGGTACTCGGGAGCCAACGTCGCTCCTGCGACTCTCGTTCCCGGTGCAGGTTCTGCTGGCGGCAGAGTCGCAGAGGTGATTGAAGGAAGCCGGCTCGGACAATCCCTCGGAGTTGACGAGATCGTCGTCCTGTTCGGTGCTCGTGGACCAGAACTCGAAGCAGTTGCGGCATATGCCGACGAACTGCGCCAGTCAGTCGTGGGCGACGTCGTCACGTGGGTCCACAACCGGAACATCAACTACACCAACGTCTGCACGTTCAAATGTCGCTTCTGCGGATTCAGCAAGGGGCCTCTGTCGCTGAACCTCCGCGGCACGCCCTACCTGCTGACTCTTGAGGATCTCGCACAACGAACTGCTGAGGCAGCGGCGTTGGGTGCCACCGAGGTCTGCCTGCAGGGTGGAATCCACCCGGACTTCGACGGGGACTATTACATCGATGTCACTCGTGCAGTGAAGGCCGCGGTACCTGAGATCCACGTGCACGGATTCACGGCGCTCGAGGTGACCGAGGGAGCGAAGCGTCTCGGTGAGCCGCTTTCGGAGTATCTCGTCCGCCTCATGGAGGCCGGTCTGCGCACCCTTCCCGGTACCGCAGCCGAGATTCTCGATGACGAGATCCGATCCATCATCTGCCCCGACAAGATCAATACCGATGAATGGCTCGACGCCCATCGAACCGCTCATTCGGTCGGTCTCAGATCGAACATCACCATCATGTTCGGGTCAGTCGAGCAGCCGATTCATTGGGCCCGTCACATCGTGCGCACCCGTGATCTGCAGGCTGAAACGGGAGGATTCACTGAATTCGTTTCGCTGCCGTTCGTCCACATGGCCACACCGTTGTACCTGCAGCGCCGGGCACGACGGGGGCCGACATTCCGTGAAGCGGTGTTGATGCACGCAGTTCCTCGAATCGCGTATCACGGCCTCATCGACAACATTCAGGCGTCCTGGGTGAAGCTCGGCACCGAGGGTGCCCGACAGATGCTCCAGGCCGGTGCGAATGATCTCGGTGGTAGGCTCATGGACGAGAACATCAGCCGGGCCGCTGGCGCTGATCACGGTCAGGGCATGGAGCCGCATGATTTCGCCGAGCTTGTGGCTCCGCTCGGCAGAACCCTGGAGCAGCGCACAACGCTCTACGGGCGGCTCACACCGGCCTGAGCCAAGCGATTCGTCGTCCTCCATCCGTTGGACGTGACGAGGATTGCAAGGATGACGACCGAAGAACGAACTCGGATCAGGACTTGTCGATGTCGTCGGGCTCGCGAAGGATGCTGATGGCTTTCTCAACCGAGCGACGAGCACGGGTGAGCCGCTTTTCATCAACTGGGAACTCCGTGCCGCCAGCATCGATCGAGTCCAGGAGACGAGAGATCGAGAGGTCAGTGAGTTCCTCGGCGATCGCCTCGAGTCGTGTGCGTATGTCGTCGAACTCACCTGCCATGTGGCAATGATGACGCACGGGGTGTGACAGCGACGAACGGTAAGGTGCCAAGGTCCCGCTAACCGAAGGTACCGATGTCCCGTCCAGTTCCATCCCAGATGCCCGACGACGATGTCCACGAGTGGATCTCCTTCGATTACAGCGGCGAGACCTACACGTTCGACCTGACCTGGCTGCTGAGTTCGTGGAACTGCATCTATGGCAATGGGTGTCTCGGGATTGGCCCATCACCCGCTCCCGAGGAACAACTCGGATGCTGCTCGTTCGGAGCGCACTTCGTCGACAAGCCTGACCGGGTGAAGGTTCGTTCCGCCGCCGCCCGACTCAGAGCCGACGAATGGCAGTTCAAGGATGTTGCCGAGGATCTGGGCGGTCCGATCCATAAGGTCGACGGCGACTGGATGACCCGGGTACACGATGGGGCATGCATCTTCCTGAACCGACCTGATCATCCTGCGGGAGCTGGCTGCGCGTTTCATACCGCGGCGATCGAGCGCGGCGAGTCCTACCTCGACTGGAAACCTTCAGTGTGCTGGCAGGTCCCGATCCGGCTTGATTTCCATTCGGACGACAACGACCACATGACCAACATCCTTCGCGAATGGAAGCGCCGCGATTGGGGTGAGGGCGGCGAGGATTTCCACTGGTGGTGCACGGAGGACCCCCGAGCCTTCACCGCCCAGAAGCCGGTGTATGTCGGCTCACGGAGTGAGATCATCGCTCTGATCGGTGAGGGACCCTATGAACGGATGGTTGAACTCATCGAGTCCCGTCCCACCGAGGTGCTGTTGCCACATCCGTCACTCCGGAGGCCCGCAGCGAGCGATTGACTCAGTTCTTGCTGGCCCGGCGCCGATCGGATTCCTTGAGGATCCGCTTGCGCAAACGGAGCGATGCAGGGGTCACCTCAACGAGTTCATCATCAGCGATGAACTCGATCGCAGTTTCAAGGGTGATGTCTCGCGGGGGCACCAACTTGATTGCCTCGTCGGCGGAATGCGTGCGGATGTTGGTCTTCTGCTTCTCGCGGACGACGTTGACATGCATGTCATCGGCGCGCGCGTTCTCGCCCACAACCATTCCCTCGTAGACCTTCTCGCCGGGCCCCACGAACAGTTCCCCGCGTTGCTGGAGGTTGTCGAGCGCATAGCCGGTCGTGACCCCCTCGCGATCGGAGATCATGGCTCCGCCCTTGCGAGTGGGTAGTTCGCCGACCCATGGAGTCCAGCCAGCGTGATGCTGATGCATCAGAGCCGTGCCCCTGGTGGCGGTGAGGAGTTGCGAGCGGAAGCCGATGAGTCCTCGAGCCGGGGCCTCAATCGTGACGACGGTGCGGCCGATGTCCCCGGGACGAAGATCGGTGACCTTCCCTTTTCGAGGGGCAAGTGCTTGCGTGACAGTTCCAACATGGTCGTCGGGCACGTCGATCACGGCTCGCTCGAGAGGTTCATGGCGTTTGCCATCGATATCACGCACAATCACCTCGGGACGTGAGACCTGCAGCTCGTAGCCCTCCCGGCGCATGGTCTCGATAAGCACAGCAAGCTGGAGTTCTCCGCGCCCAGCGACCTCGATGATGTCGGGGGACGAGGTTGGTTCCACACGGATCGAGACGTTGCCGAGGATCTCGCGATCGAGACGCTCACGGAGGTGACGTGACGTCAGGAAAGAACCTTCCTTGCCAGCGATCGGTGAAGTGTTCACGCCGAAGGTCATCCGAAGGACCGGTTCGTCGACGGTGAGACGGGGAAGAGCGACAGGATGTGCCGGATCGGCCAAGGTGTCGCCGATCTCCACCTCGGGGAAGCCGGCCACCACGAAAAGGTCACCGGCTTCGATCGTGTCGGCCTCGAGGCGGGTGATGCCGGAGAACGTCATGAGCTGGCTGAGCTTGCGCTTCAAAGGTGCCTGACCCTCATCCTCCTCGAGGAGAGCGATCTGCTCGTTGCGGCGAAGCGTTCCCTGCATCACGCGACCAATGGCAAGCCGTCCGAGGTAATCGGAGGCGTCAAGATTTGTCACGATCGCCTGAACCGGAGCGCTCGGGTCTCCTTGGGGTGACGGTACCGCTGAGACAATCGCCTCGAACAACGGCGTGAGGTCATCGTCGGCTCCCGGCATACCGATTCCGTTGACTGCCTTACCGTCGCGGGCGATTGCCGAGATCACTGGGAAGTCGATCTTGGATTCGTCGGCATCGAGATCCATGAAGAGTTGGTAGATCTCGTCGAGAACTTCCTCAGGCCGTGCGTCGGCGCGATCAACCTTGTTGAGCACCACAACTGCGGGGAGATCTGCAGCGAGCGCCTTCGACAGCACGTAGCGCGTCTGGGGAAGCGGACCTTCGGCAGCATCGACAAGGAGAACCACACCGTCGACCATGGTGAGAGCACGTTCCACCTCGCCTCCGAAGTCAGAGTGACCCGGGGTGTCCACCAGGTTGATCCTGATGCCTCTCCAAGTGACCGAAGCAGCCTTTGCGAGAATGGTGATTCCCCGCTCGCGCTCCTGGTCATTGGAATCCATGACCCTGTCAACCACTGCCTGATGATCGCTGAAAGTACCGGTGGCGCGCAGAAGCGCATCGACGAGTGTGGTCTTACCGTGATCGACGTGGGCCACAAGGGCAACGCTACGAAGGTTTTTTTCTACTGAATCGGCGGGGGGCACGATTGTCTGATCCTCTCGGTGGGTTTCCACCCGACCGTCGGATCGGGAGGGGTCTAACTGCTCCAGGCGGACTCGTCCGCCTCTTTGTCATACATGCACCATGTGGAGTGGTCGTGGCCGGGATCGGCTCCACACTCCGGACAGGGCTCGGCATCCTTCGCATCGAGGATGGCATCAAGATTGTCGTTGGTGCGCTTGAGTGCTCGGGCTTCTTCGAAGCGCCGATGTCGCCCCTTTTTCACGGGTTAGCTCCCGTCGGTGAGATTTTCGTCAGAGTGTACCGGGCAGGTCCGGCGGTGAAGCCATCCGCGCCCGAGCAGGGAAGTTAGCAGCCCCGACGGGTTGGATCGTGGTTCTCCGCCTCCGATGGATCAGGACGGCGATCAGCAGTGGCCGGTCAGCCACTGAAGTGGATGCGTCAGGGTGCAACGGACGGGTTCGAGCCGGTCAGCCGACAGGACGGTGACTGCGCTCCTCGATGACCAACTCTCCATCCCCGGCGAAAGCGACTGCCACTTCGCCGCTGACGAGACGCCGGATCGGATCACCGACGAGCAGGGCTCTCCAGCCCTCTCGTAGTCGGGCATCAGGGGCTTCGCCGAGAAGGGCCTCGAGGTCGCCGCGGGTCGCTAGAAGTGTGGAATCAATCTCGAGGTCCCGTGCCATCTGGCTCACCCACGCTGAGATGAGTGCAACGGCCGGGCGGAGGTCGCGATCGAGGGGAACGCTCATCACGACCTCCGCCGGCGCAGGGTCCGGAGCGTCAAGGGCGCGTCCCACCACGTCAAGCAGTTGGACGACCACGTCGTCACGAAGACCACGGTCGAACCCTCGAATCTTCTCGAGGTCGCGTCGGTTTCTGGGTGGACGCTGGGCGATTCCAAGCACAGCGATATCTGAGATGACATATCGGACCGGGATATCGAGTTCTGCGGCACGCCGCTCCCGCCAGCCTGCAACCGCTTGCACAACTGAGCGAGCCTTCCCGCGGAGCTGACGAGCCTCTTTGATCCGCCGATAAGCCTCCTGCGGATCTCGCTGACCACGGCTTCGCAGGCGTTGGTTCTCGCATTCATCGAGCGCCCATTGCAGTCTCCCCCTACTGAGAAGATCCTCCGAGAGCATTGCGTGGATCTCGAGCAGGTGCACCACGTCGGTTGCCGCATAGTTCAGTTGATCGTCTGTGAGCGGTCGCTGGAGCCAGTCAGTCAGACGATCTCCCTTGCCGACACGAACTCCGAGGAAGCGCTCATAGAGCGTGGCAAGCGATGGGGTGCTCATTCCGACGAACCCAGCGGCGATCTGAGTGTCGAAGAGGACTGCCGGGAGGGCCCCGCATGCAAGCAACAGCACCTCGAGGTCCTGGTCTGCAGCGTGGATCACCGCTGTCGACGCGCTCTCGAGCACAGATTTGAACGGGGAGAGATCGACAGCCAAAGGATCGACAATCACGAGGTCATCCCCCCAAGCCAACTGCACGAGAGCGAGCTTGGGGAAGTAGGTCTTCTCCCGATGGAATTCAGTATCAAGTGCATATGCCGATTGGTCGACAAGCGCAGCGATCACATCATCGAGCTGTGACTCAGTGCTGACGTACCTGAAGGCGGTGGAGGTCAACGGCGATCAGACCGGGTCGGGTCCGGTGACGAACTCCGCCCCGGAGCTGACCCAGGCCGATGTGCCGCCGGCGATGTTGACGGCATCGATCCCCTGGGCGAGCAGGAACTCCACAGCCCGAGCGCTCCTTGCTCCAGCCGCACAGATCACATGCACTGTGCGGTCCGCCGGAATGAGATCGAGCGAATCGGGAATTGTGGCGAGCGGGATCAGCACAGCGCCACGCACATGGGCCTCGATGTACTCGTCGAGCTCGCGTACATCGATGAGATGCACATCGTCGATCATCGAGCCAAGCTCAACCACATCGATCTCTGGTACCTGCGACATCAGCTGTCCCCTGTCGTTCGCTCTCGGGAGAGTGCAGCGTAGCGTTCGACGTCTGCGGGACTGTCGAGATCGATGAGCGCATCTGGATCGGCGCATTTGATGGTGTCTATCGGGAGCAGATCAAGGAGACGGCGTGGGGCGCGTTCGCCGGACTTGAATCCTGCTTCGAGTCGTTCGAGAGTGAGCGACCTTCGCCAGATCGCTGTGAGCGGCTGAACCCTGCCATCGAGTTCAGCGAACACTCCTGCCAGAGAGGGCTGTTCTCTCGCGTGAGAAACAAGCTGAGCGATTGGCCCTTCGGTGAGAAACGGCATATCGCAGGCGATGACGACCACGAGGTCGACCGGGGACCACCGCAGCGCCGTGATGATTCCACCCAAGGGTCCCTCCCCCGGATACGAATCTGGCACTGTTACATGATCATCGGATGCAGAGCGGGAGCTTTCGCAGCCGACGGCACCAACAGCGATCGCTCCGCTCGCACGGAGCGACTGAACAGCGATTTCGAGGAGTTCACCTCGACCGAATGGATTCAGCGTTGCTTTGTCGCATCCCATCCGCGTGGATCGGCCGCCGGCGAGTACCGCTCCGGCGAACGACTCGATCACGAGAGGGGGCGCAGTTCCGGCGGTGGCCAACTCGGATCACACTGCCTCAGGAAGAGTTCGCAGCGTTCGGCTTCATCGTGTTCGCCAATAGCGGCCGCTTGTCTAGCAAGTCCAGCGAGCGCACTGAGGAAACCACGGTTGCCCACGTCGGCCCAACGGACGTATCCCGATCCGCGCCAACCGTTGGCCCGCAGCGAATCGAGACCCCGGTGGTAGCCGACTCGGTAGTACGCGTATGCCTCTACGGGCTCTTCGGTGTGATCCCCCAGAGCGGCCCATGCACCGCACCAACGGGGCTGGGCAGCAACGACGAGTCGAAGTGCGCCGGCCCGATCCTCGCCACTGAGCGTCTTTGCGTGTTCGAGCGCTTGTCGCGCCGGCGCCGGCTCATCGGGGAGGACGGTTGAGGGAGGACCACTGGGGGTCAGATTCACAGGCCGGGAGTCAGTCACGGGGTCAGGTTAGGTCACGCAGTCCGAGGGCCGGCTGCGGTGAGCAGAGATCGGATCCCGGCAGCGAACTCCTATGGATTGGCACGCTCACCAACGTCAGGGAACCCGGATGATCCGGACGTTGTCTGTGACTCGGCCGTCGTAGAGGCTTGAACCACCTGCGAACACCACAAGGTCGCCACTCGCGATCTCACCGTGCGCCTTGGCGCTTTCGATGGCTCTCCGTGCGTTATCGGCCTCATCTCCACCGACGGTGTCAAGAAGATAGGGAGTCGTTCCCCAACTCATGGTGAGTTGATTGATGGTCCGTTGGTTCGCTGAGAAGCCGATGATCTTCGCTCGGGGACGGAAACGAGCGATCGAGCGGACGCTGAATCCGCTTGAGGAGATGCACAGAATTGCTGCTGCCCCGATCTCGTTGGCTGCGCGTTGCGCCGCCGAGGTGATCGCGTTGGTGATTGAAGCTTCCTGGGTGATGTTCGGCTGCTGATTCATTGCAGTCAGCCATTTCGGCCATGCTTCATAATCGAAGGCGGCGTCGGCTCGTTCGGCGATATCGGACATGACAGACACGACGTTCGCCGGATCACGTCCAACGGCAGTTTCGCCTGACAGCATGACCGCTGAGGTCCCGTCGAAGACTGCATTTGCAACATCTGAAGCCTCGGCGCGCGTTGGCGAGGGTGCATTGATCATTGACTCGAGCATCTGCGTCGCGGTGATGACCGGACGTCCGACAGCGATACATCGTCGGATGATCTGCTTCTGCAGGTGCGGGAGTTCCGATATGGGGAACTCGGCGCCGAGATCGCCTCGTGCCACCATCACTGCTCCGGAGGCTTTGACGATCTCGTCGAGGTTTTCGACCGCTGCTCGAGTCTCGATCTTGGCGACGATCTGTGGCCCCGAAGGGTTCGGTTCCAGCGTGATCGCTCCTCCGAGTGATGGCTCGAGCTCGAGCCGCCGAAGATCGTCGGCCGAGCGGACGAATGACAGAGCCACCATGTCGACGCCGACTTCCACGAAGGCAGCGAGGATCCGCAAATCTTCCGTCGTGGGCGTGAGAAGTCGCGTTCGGTCCGAGGGAATGTGAATTCCCGGGCGACCGGTGAGCCGACCCCCGTGTACAACCTCAACTTCAACTTGGTCACCCCTCACACCCAGCGAACGAACCTGGACAGCACCATCACCGAATGTAAGAAGGTCCCCTTCGCGGACGTCATCGAGAAGGGTTGCGTGATCGACCTGGATCACTCCTGCCGAACTGGGATCGTTCCCCGGAACAAGGCTCAGGCGGGTTCCCTCGATCAAAGCAATTCCCTCTTCGGGGATCTGTCCTACACGGATCTTTGGACCCGGCAGATCGACGAGGATTCCCACCGAACGACCTCGGAGGGCGGATACCTTCCGAACACGATGAAAACGCTCAAGCCCTTGCTCAAGCGTGCCGTGGGACAGATTGATTCGAGCGATGTCCATGCCTGCATCGATGAGCGATGCCAGAGCCGCTTCGCTTTCGGAGGCCGGACCGATTGTTGCGATGATCTTCGTTCTGCGGGGCATGACTCACCAAGCTACCGGTCAGTGTCAGTTCATCCGGGAGCGCATGCGGTCGCGAGCTCCGAGAAGTGCAGCTTCGGTCTCACCATCACATGAACGAGCGAGGGCTTCGAAGATCTCTGCGGCGGCGTCGAACTGACCTCCGTTCGCAAGCACCAAGGCAACGTCGGCCCGCTGGGTGACAGTTGCTCGGGGCAGATGCGCGCGGAGTCGCGCCACCCACAACTGGGAGCGGATGTTTCCTTCCGAGCGAAATATCGCTAGGAGATTGTTCAGCACGCGTTCGATGATCGCCGGTCCGTCAACAGGCGCGAGCATTGAAGCGTCGAAAACAGAACCTGAGCCGTGTAGTTGGTGGAACAGCTCGATGCAGCCTTCGGTGGTCAGAACAGTCCCCGCTGCGAAAGGGTCAAGGAAAATTCCTGGCTGATCCCGGACACCGACAAGAAAATGTCCGGGCATACCTGCACCGAACAAGGAGATTGATGCTCGCCGGCCGACAGCCATGGTCAGGATGCTCAGAGTGATCGGGATCCCTGTCCGCCGTCGGAGAACACTGTCGAGGTAGGAATTTTCGGGGTCGTAATAACTGAGTCGGTCACCACCAAGACCGAATCGCTCGAACAAAACCGCCCGAAGTGAGGAAAGCTCCCCAGCCGCCACGTCTTGAGCGATTTCCTCGATCAACGAAAGTTCGCAATCCACATCTAGGTCCTGATGGGCATGTGCTGCGATGAGCAAAGCTGCCTCCTCAAGAACGAATGTTTGCGCCGGACCATTGACACACTCGATGAATCGGTCGGTCACGCTCACGCCTTGCAGGGTACCGAACAGCGCCGCCGGTTCAATGACCACATTTACGGCGTCTAGCATTCTTCCGTGGGCACGGTGGAGCATCCCTTTCTCAACAATGACGGACCGATCGCCTTCGCTCATCGAGGTGGTGCGGGCGACGAACCGGAGAACACCATCCCGGCGTTCGCCCGAGCAGTCGAATTGGGCTACCGCTATGTCGAGACCGACGCCCACGTGACGAGCGACGGTTATGTGCTGGCGTTCCACGATGACCGTCTCGACCGTGTGACCAACAGTGTTGGAGTGATCGAAGAACTCACGTGGGCAGAGGTTCGCACCGCTCTCGTTGACGGAAGAGAACCAATCCCATTGCTGTCGGAGTTGCTCACCACCTGGCCGGAGCTCCGGGTGAACATCGATCCAAAGCATGACGCTGTTGTGGAACCCCTCGCCGCGCTTCTCACGGAGATGGATGCGGTCGAACGGGTGTGCATAGGGTCGTTCTCCGACCGGAGGATTGAACGCATCGCTTCGCTGCTCGGCCCCGACCTCTGCACGTCTCTTGGACCGAAGGGTGTTGCAAAACTACGAGCCTCGAGTTTCGGGATCGGTCGTCGACATCCCGGTGGCAGATGCGTCCAGGTTCCTGTCGCCACGGCCGGCGTGACACTCGTCGATCGCCGGTTCATCGAGCGAGCACATTCCTGCTCACTCGACGTCCATGTTTGGACGATCGACGATCCGCAGGAGATGCATCGACTGCTCGATCTCGGCGTCGACGGGATTATGACAGACCTGCCAGCAGTACTGCGCGACGTCATGATCGAGCGCGGTTCCTGGACATGATCAGCCCACCAGTCAGAGGCCCCCGGAATGCGGTAATCGCTGTCTCCCGCCAGATGTTGACAGTGGAGCCGGCATTGCCTATCTTTCGCTTCGCTGTGGCGCCGGTCACACAGTCCTTGGGGGAAGTGACCTGCAAGCGCCTGCACTGGAGTGGTGTCGTCCGTCGGGGGGCGGTCGACACCACTCCGGGCTTCACCACATCGCATCCGACAACTCGCCGTCCAGAGCATCGTCCAAGGGAATACGCATGAGATTCGTACGCAAGAAGCTTGTGCAGTTGCTCGTCGTGATGCTGTGCGTCACGTTCTTCTCCTTCCTGCTCCTCGAGCTGCTGCCGGGTGACACCGCAACAACCCTCTGCGCTGGAGCCGGCGGGACCGAATGCATCGAGCAGAAGACCGCGGAGTTCCATCTCAACGATCCGATGCCGGTGAGATACGTCCGATGGCTCGGCGGCGTCGTCACCGGCGACTTCGGGAGTTCGGCCCGTAATGCCCAACCGGTTTCCGAGGCTCTGAAGCAGCGTCTTCCCGTCACCATTGAACTTCTCCTGTATTCCCAGTTCCTGGCGCTCATCATCGCCGTGCCTGTTGGCCTCATCGCTGCCCAGCGAGCTGGGAGTCTGTTCGATCGAGGGTCCACCGGGGTGCTGTTCCTTTTCCTTGCAATTCCCAACTTCATGCTTGCGCTCGTTCTCATCCTCATCTTCCCCGTGAGGCTCAAATTGTTGAACGCGGTCGGCTATACGCCGTTCACGGAGAACCCGTTCAAGAGTCTCGGCAGTCTTCTGCTGCCAGCGATCACACTCGCAGCGGCCGAAATGGCCACCTACATGCGCCTGCTGCGTACCGATCTGATCGCCACGATGCAGGAGGACTACATCACGATGGCGAAGGCAAAGGGAATGTCACCCCGGCACATTCTCCTGCGCCATGCGTTCAAGCCCTCAAGTTTCTCCCTCATCACCGTGATCGGACTCAATTTCGGTCGCCTCATCGGCGGAACACTTCTCGTCGAGGTCATCTTCAGTATCAACGGACTCGGCAAGTACACCGTTGACGGAATCCTCGGTCGTGACTACATACCCGTGCAGGGAGCAATCGTCGTCATCGCTCTCGGCTACGTCCTGGTGAACTTCGCAGTCGACATGATTTATGCCGCTCTCGATCCAAGGATCCGTCATGCCCGTGCCCTCGTCTGATCCCGGCGTCGTGCCTTCAAAAGCATCGATCTTTGCTGGAAGTGGCGATCTCGCAACAGAGATCGGTCGGATGTCCGACGGAACCGCTCACGAACGCAACAACCTCGGTGCCCTCGATTCTGACGAGGACGGTCGAAGTGCGAAGAAGCGGCTCGGTCCGGTGTTCTGGGTTGCCGCTGGTTGGTTCATCCTTGTGGCTCTCGCCGCTCTGCTTGCGCCGATCCTGCCTCTCAAGTCCTACACCGCGCCTTCGGCGTTCATTCGGAAGCCACCGAGTGCCCAGTTCTGGTTCGGTACCGACACGATCGGCCGCGACATCTTCAGCCGTGTCGTGTGGGGAGGTCGAGTCTCGCTCGCCGTGGCATTCGCATCGATCAGCTTCGGTGTGGTCGTCGGCGGAACCATCGGCATCGTCTCGGGATACTTCCGCGGACGTATCGAAACCCTGCTGATGGGATTCTGCGACGTGCTGCTTTCGTTTCCCGCATTGCTCCTTGCGCTCTCGATCGTTGCCTTCCGCGGAGATCAACGCGATCTCCTGACGATCTCATTGGCCATCGGTGTGGTGTCAATCGCGCCCGTAGCGCGCCTTGTGCGAGCCAACACCCTTGTCTACTCGCAGCGTGAGTTCGTGACTGCGGCGCGATCTCTCGGGGCTCGACGGGGCCGGATCATCGTCAAGGAGATCCTCCCCAATGTGATCTTCCCGGTCCTTTCGTTCTCGATCATCGCGATCGGTCTGGCGATCGTCGCCGAAGGTGGACTTGCGTTCCTCGGCCAATCCGTTCAGCCCCCGACCCCGACCTGGGGCGGCATGATCTCCGATGGTCGGAACTATCTCTCAAACGCCCCGTGGATCAGTCTGATGCCCTGTCTGATCCTGTTCCTCACCGTGCTCGCGCTGAATCTGGCTGGCGATCGGATTCGGGAGTACTTCGACATCAAGGACAATGACTGATGACCGCCACCGAGACCGACACCTCTTCTCCAGTCGGCCAACGGGCGACGCTGCTCGAGGTCACCGACCTTTCGACCTCGTTCCGCACTGAGCGCGGCGTGGTCCATGCCGTTGACGGTGTCACCTTCACGCTCGACCGTGGGCGGACGCTTGGTGTTGTTGGCGAGTCAGGTTCGGGCAAGACCGTGCTCTCACGATCGATCATGGGACTCCTCAGCGGCAAGAACGTCGTGCGTGCCGGGAGCGTGAAGTACGAGGGCACGGAGATCATCGGGTACTCGGCCAAACAGATGAGCAACGTCTGGGGCGCTGAGATGAGCATGGTTTTTCAGGACCCGATGACATCGCTGAACCCGGTCATGAAGATCGGAAAACAGATCACCGAGTCGCTGCGCCGTCACCTCGGAGTCGATAAGGACGAAGCGGAGCAGACTGCCATCGCCCTACTGAAGTCGGTCGGTATTCCGGCGCCCGAGCAGCGACTCGGCGAGTACCCGCACCAACTCTCAGGTGGAATGCGTCAACGCGTCACAATCGCCATTGCACTCGCCTGCGGTCCGAAGATCCTTTTCGCCGATGAACCCACGACCGCTCTCGATGTCACAGTGCAGGCGCAGATCCTCGATCTCCTTGATGATCAGCAGCGCGAGCGGCACATGGCGATGATTCTCGTCACTCATGACCTCGGTGTCGTACGAACCCGGGCTGACGAAATCATCGTGATGTATGGCGGGAAGGTCGTTGAGCAGGCGCCGACGAGCACCCTTTTCGCGTCGATGAAGATGCCGTATACGGAGGCGCTCCTTCGATCCATCCCGCGCCTCGACATGCCGAGCCACACCCGGCTCGACGCAATTCCGGGCCGACCACCGAATCTCATAGCACCGCCCACGGGATGCAACTTCGCCTCTCGCTGTCGCTATGTGCAGCCTCGTTGTCTCGAGGAACGCCCACCTCTTGTTGCCGCTGCAGACCCGGGTCACTTCTACCGATGCTTCTTCCCGGTCGGTACGCCCGAAGGCGAAGCGGCACTCCAGGCCAATCTCGCCTCCGGCACGGCAGTCGCCGCTCCGGCACCCCGAAGCTCGACCACGACCGAGGAGTCCTGATGGCCGGCAGCGGCACCGCTCACCTGCGAGACCCCGAGTCCACACTCCTTCGCGCCGAACATCTTGTTGTGGAGTTCCCCGTTGGAAACACCGGGCTCAAGGTCCATGCAGTCTCCGATGTTTCGCTCGACATCCTCCCGGGTGAGACCCTTGGTCTCGTCGGAGAATCTGGCTCGGGTAAGTCCACGACCGGCCGTGCACTCATGCAGATGCCAAGCCCTCGCTCAGGCAGCGTCACGCTCGATGGCCGCGAACTCACCGGGCTGAAGTCCAATGACTTACGCGAACTGCGGCCGCAGATGCAGATGATCTTCCAGGATCCGATCTCCTCGCTCAATCCGCGCCGGCGTGTCGGGGAGATCGTCGGCGAACCACTGAAGATCTGGAAACGAGGCAGCGCTGCAGAGCAGGATGCGCTCATCGACGCCACACTTGAAGCAGTGGGTATCGATCCCGCCGCTGCTCGCGGCCGCAGGCCCCACGAATTCTCCGGCGGACAGTGCCAGCGAATCTGTGTCGCACGAGCATTGATGCTGGATCCGAAAATCATCATCTGTGACGAACCTGTTTCAGCCCTCGATGTATCCGTGCAGGCCCAGATCCTCAACCTGCTGCAGGACATGAAGGAGCGATACGGCCTCACGATGCTGTTCATCGCCCACGATCTTGCAGTGGTCAAGAACGTGAGCGACCGCGTGGCTGTCATGTACCTCGGAAAGCTCTGTGAGGTCGGATCCCCGGACGACATCTATGCCCGTCCGGCGCATCCCTATACGCGGGCCCTCATTGACTCGATCCCTTCCGCCGACAGCGAGACCAACTCACATGACGGACAGCGACTCACAGGTGAGATCCCCTCCCCGGTTGCTCCTCCGAGTGGTTGTCGGTTCCGGACCAGATGCCCGTCGGCGCAGGAGTTGTGCTCCCAGGTCGAGCCGGTCATGCGTGAGGTATCTGCGAATCAATACGTGGCTTGTCATTTCCCGCTTCACGATGAGCAAGCAGGCACCCCGGTCGATTCGCCGGCCTGAAGGGCTCATCGAGGCGACCGAAAGTCTCACACCTTCCCCCCATCGCTGGGTCAGAGGCGTCCACGCTCAGGGTCGTCGGCAACCCTCCAGCAGTACCACGCAAGAACACTGCGATACGGGCGGAACCTCTCACCCATGTGCTGCATCTCTGCGACCGAGGGGAGCTCCCCGAGACCGAAGGCGAGCGAAAAGCCGGTTCGCACGCCGAGGTCACCAGTGGGCCAGATATCGAGCCGCCCGAGCTCATGCATGAGGAACATCTGGGCAGTCCATGGACCGATGCCCCGCACCGATATGAGATGCTCGATCACCTCGTGATCGGCCATTCGACCAAGCCGTTGAAGTTGCAGCCGGCCGTCGACGACATGGGCTGCCAGATCGAGCACCGACGCAGTCTTGGCCCCAGAGAGGCCGGCCCCGCGCAGCGCTGTGAGGTCGAGTTCGAGGACTGCCTCGGCCGTCAATCGACCGGGCACCAGCGCAGCTACCCGGGCCCAGATCGTGGCCGCAGCACGCCCTGCGAGTTGCTGATACACAATTGTCTGCGCGAGTGCCTCGAAGCGTTCTGCAACCGGAACAGCCCGCCGTATTCGCATCGGACCATATCGATCGAACAATGACGCAGTGACCGGTGAGAGTTCGGCCAGCGATGCACTGGCGCTCAGATGTGCTCGACTCATCGGTGTCAGCGTATGCCGGCTCGTGTGCCAAAATCGTCACATGGCCTCTCCTCATGCAATGGAAATCGATCTGTCGACCGTGTACACCGTCACGATAAGCACCGCCAAGGGTGACATCGTCATGGATCTCGATCCACGACTCGCACCGAAGACGGTCAACAACTTCGTGATCCTCGCCCGACAGGGTTTCTACGACGGACTCACCTTTCATCGAGTGGAACCCAGCTTCGTCATCCAGGGCGGTTGCCCGACCGGCACCGGTACTGGCGGCCCGGGCTACAAGTTCGAGGATGAACCGGTGCAGGGCAACTATCGCGACGGTGCGGTGGCCATGGCGAACTCAGGCCCTGACACGAATGGTTCGCAGTTCTTCATCTGCCTTGGCGACCAGATGCGTCTTCCGAAGCAGTACAACCTCTTCGGCCACACCGTTGCCGGCCTCGATGTTGTGGCCAAGATCGGTGTTGGTGATGTCATGAACACGGTCACTGTGGCTGAGCGCCCGATCGACGCCTGATCAGTCTTTCGTCGCAACTGCGTTCGGCGTCACATTCATCTTGGGTTCGTAGTCAGCAACATCGACCTCGCGGGCGGCTGATCCGAGTGTGCGGCGCAGTTCATCGTGACAGTTCGGACACGGGCCGTAGAAGCGCGCTTCCGCTTGGGAATCACAACGTGGGCAGGTGAACGAAAGCAGTTCATCCATGGAATCTCATCTCTGTCTCAGGGGACATACGCGCCCAGCCAGGCCATCGAGGCAAGGGCCACGAAGCCGCCGGACAGTGCCACTCGAACGCCGTTGTCGATCTCGCTCCGATGACACACGAGCGCAAGGGCGATGACAATCGGAAACGCATTGAGTCCATAACGCTCGAGCGAGTTCAGGTTCTCGGTGGCCAGCGACGTGAGAAGAACACACGCCGTGAACGCCCCGTAGGAGATCGGAAGTCGGCGAAGCACCACGACGAGCAGCACGAGGAACCCGACAGCGAACGGGATATGAAGACCATCGCCGAGCCGCTCTGGCCCGAGCATCTGCGAAATCCCCTCCCACAAACGCAACAGCGGGTTCGTGCTTGTTCCCCGAAGGTCCGACTGCACCGAGAATGGAAGCCAAGCGTCGCCGAACTCGCTTCGGACCCAGAGCATGTAAGTCCCGGTTCCGAGCAGCGGCGAGGCTACCGACAGCAGGCCGAATGCTCGCTCCCTTCGCGAGACACTCCCCCAGTTCCGTATGAGTTCGATGAGCACCGGTAGCGCAAGCACCACGCCGAGCGGACGGCTCAGGCCGGCGATGAATCCCATCAACGAAGCCAGAAGCCATCGACGAGTTCGGATAGCGAGAAAGAGTGTGATCGCGGCGAGGAGCCAGATCGCCTCGGCATAGGCCCAGGCGAGTACGAATGCTCCCGGGAAGAGTACGAAGAACCAAATGGTTCTATCGACCGTCTGATCGTCAACGCTCTCTCGTCGCAGGAGTCTGCGAAGTACGACCAGCACAGCGAATGAACACAGGTTGGCCACGACAACCAGTGCCAGGTCGACGCGCCCCAGAAACAGGATGCCCAATCCCCTGCCGATCATCGGGAACAGCGGAAAGAAGCGGAGTCCTTCGAGCGGAAGAGCGCTGTAGCCATGGGCTGCGATATCGCGGTACCACGTGCCATCCCATGCGACAAGACCCTCAGCGAGTGCTGTGGGTCGCGCCCCGGGGAGGAGCCGGTCCGCGATCGCAAGCGCGGCGACGTATGCCGCCACAAGGAGAATGCGAGCGGAGATGAACGGCACTGCGACGGCACGAATATCGGCTCGCAGAGCCGCCGAAGCTCGCTTCATCGGGACTGATACTGGATGAGGCTCGCGTGCTCAAACGCTGAGGAGTCCGTCTCGAGAATCTCGACGCCGCTCATCTCGGAGCCAAGGACAGCAGCGATCGCCTCACAATCACCGTCGAAGGTCCGATACCCACCATTCCAGACGAAGAACACAGAACGACCGGGTGAGGCTGCAGCACGTGACACAAGATCCTTCGCGAACGCAGTTGGATCAGTGGCGTCATTTCGCTGTTCGTAATCCACCCAGTCCACAAAATGAATGTCGCCGCCGTCGGGATACGAGAGCGATGTCAGCCCGAGTGGGCCTGAGCGCCGGAGATCGAGCTCACGGCTGATGGATGGTCCGAGCTGGTCGGGACACACCACCAAGATGTCTCCGGTCTGGCCGACGGAGTCGCCGATCGCATCGACGATCTCTCTCGCCTGTGAACGAGTGTCCCGGGCAGAAAAAACGCTTCCGCCGAGCATCGGCAGGAGAACGATGAGCATGACGGCGAGACGGATCCTCGGAGCGATGAACCGGGTGATCCCGGCAGCAACGATGACAGCCACCAAGGGGAAATAGACCGACGCATACCTCGGGGCATAACCGGCGCCAGCGATGAAGGACATGACCGAAGAAATCCCAAGAACCAGGATGACGACGAGACCTTCGGCGGCGAATTGCCTCCGGGGACGGAACTGCACCTCGAGCGAAGAGCGTGTGCGGCCGTACCCGAAGAGGGCAAGCAGGATCATTATGAGCATGACTCCGGCGAACAAGGCCGCATCGGGATAGTCCCCGAAGGCGAAGACACACAGGTTCCAGGCGACCATTGCCGTCGGTCGCATTGGTGTCGCCCACGGCGTGCCTGTATGAGCAGATTGATAGAGCATCGTGGGCAACCACGGAACAAAAAGCACAATGCCGACCAACAGACTGCCGATGACCCGTCGGGCGGTGCCCCTGATTACCGGATCGGACGACCGGAACGCCAGCCACAACATCACCAGACCGAGCGCCGCTCCGAGCCAGAGCGACCAGTACTGGGTGTAAAGCAGCGAAGCCGTGATCACTGCCAGAGCTGCGTACCAACCAATGCCTGCGCGCCTCGAGCGGAACAGGTCGTCAAGCAGGAGCCAGCCCACGAACACGAGAAGCATGACAAGCGAGTACATCCTCGCCTCGTCGGAATAGCGAACGGCGAAAGGCGACAGCGCAACAACCGCGACGGCGATCCAGCCCAGCAGTGAGCCGCCGCGTCGACGTCCGATGATGAACGCGAGCGGGAGGCACAGGACCCCGAAGAGACCCGACAGAGACCGGACGGCGAGATTTGATGTGCCGAAGACTTCCATCCAGCCGTGCAGAAGCACGTAGTACAGGGGCGGATGTCCATCGTGACGGAGCGCTTCGAGGATGTTGGAGTTGGCGCCATAGTGGCCCTCAACGAGAGCGCCCCCGGTGACCGGGAGCCGGGAGATGTTCACGGTGAGCGCTTCGTCGAGCCACATAGATGAGCGGGAAGCGAATCTGAGGAGGACTCCGAAGATCACCGCTCCGAGTGCTACTGCCCTGATCGATGTCGGGGCGCTCGATGTGTCGTCGATTGATTCAGGCGATTCTGCGGAGCCGGCCATTGCGGGGAACACTAATCGGCACTTCCCGCACGACTGTGGAACCACATCGCCGGAGCGACGAGGTCTGATCACTACACTCGTAAGGTTCTCAGCAGAAAGCAGATCCATGTCGTCCTCACCCGAACAACCGATCGAAACTGCCCCTGATCTCGGAGCAGTGAGCGCTTCCGAATCCGCTGGGATCGTGGTCATCGGAGCTGGCCCAGCCGGCCTCACCGCGGCCTATGAACTCTCCAAGCTCGGCCGCACCGCAACGGTTCTTGAAGCCACCGACATGGTTGGTGGTATCTCCCGCACCGTCGAGCGCGACGGATGGCGCTTTGACCTTGGTGGCCATCGCTTCTTCACCAAGGTCCAGCCAGTGACTGATCTCTGGCACGAGATCCTTCCGCTTGAGGACTTTCTGCTCCGACCCCGGATGAGCCGCATCTATTACAACGGCAAATACTTCGACTATCCGCTCAAAGCATCCAACGCTCTCGGCAATCTCGGGATCATCTAGGCTCTCCGATGCGTGCTGTCGTATTTCTACGCGCAGGCAGATGGTTCGATTCGTCGCCTTCTCGGGCGCCCGAAGACCGACGACAGTCTTGAGGACTGGATCACCGCGAGATTCGGCAAACGCCTCTACATGCACTTCTTCAAGACCTACAACGAGAAGGTCTGGGGTGTTCCCGCGAGTGAGATCCAGGCTGACTGGGCCGCGCAGCGCATCAAGAACATGTCGCTCTGGAATGCCGGCATCAACGCGATCCTTGACTCGCTGCCCAAGAGTCTCTCCTTCCTCAAGAAGGCGAAGGCCACTGATGTCACATCGCTGATCGAGGAATTCGAGTATCCAAAGTACGGCCCCGGGATGATGTGGGAGGTCTGCACCGACAAGGTGCGTGCCGCAGGTTCCACTGTCGAGATGGAAACCAAGGTTGTTCGTATCAACCATGCAAACGGTGCCGCTACGTCTGTGGTTGCCGAGCACAACGGTGAACAACGCACCCTTCCGTGCACAGATGTCATCTCCTCGATGCCGATGTCCCGGCTCCTCCAGGCCATGGACCCCCCGCCGCCGGCCGATGTCCTGCACGCCGCTGGTGACCTCAGGTACCGGGACTTCCTCACTGTGGCGCTCGTGGTTCCGGAGCGCGACGGTTTCCCTGACAACTGGATCTACATCCACTCCCCCGAGGTGAAAGTCGGCCGCATCCAGAACTTCGGCTCCTGGTCGCCCTATATGGTCAAGCCGGGTCTCACGTGTTTGGGCCTCGAATATTTTGTCTTCGAAGGTGATGAGGTATGGAACTCCTCGGATGAGGATCTGGTCGAACTCGCCAAGCGTGAACTGGTGAAGATCGGGCTCTCCAAAGTCTCGGAAATCGAAGCCGGTTACGTCGTGCGTGTTCCCAAGGCATACCCCTTCTACGACGAGCGCTATAAAGCAAATGTGGAGCGCATGCGTCAATGGCTCGAGCAGTGCACTCCGAATGTGCACCCCGTCGGACGTAACGGCATGCATCGGTACAACAACCAGGACCACTCGATGTACACGGCGATGCTCACGGTTGAGAACATCGCAAAGGGAAGTACCTACGACGTCTGGGAGGTCAACGTTGAGGAGGAATATCACGAGGAATCCGCTCCGGCTCAGAACTCCTCGACGAACGGCACCGGCCGCGATGCTCCGGTGATCCCGCGCGAGAAGTTTGGTGCGGATCATCCGATCAACAGGCAGACCGACTGAGTACAGCGCGTGACATCCTCGAGTCCCGGAGTCTCAGATATAGCCGCGCTCGCCTCGGAAGCGGGTCTCAAGCGGATTCATGTGCTGGCCTGGCGTGATCTCGTCGATATCGAAGCAGGCGGATCCGAGCTTCATGCCGACCGGATTCTGCAGCTCTGGTCCGAAGCCGGACTCGACGTCACCATGCGAACCTCATATGCACAGGGTCACCCAGAACGAGCCCGGCGTAACGGCTACCGGGTGATACGTCGCAGTGGCCGCTTCGGTGTCTTCCCGAATGCGGTGATCAGTGAGATGGCCGGTCGGCATGGTCGACGCGACGGCTTGGTCGAGATCTGGAACGGGGTTCCATTCCTCACCCCCATCTGGGCCCGAGGTCCGCGCATCACATGGATTCACCATGTGCATCGCGATATGTGGGGAATGGTTCTGACGCCGGCGCTCGCAAGAGCCGGACGCACGTTCGAGCACCGCATCGCGCCGCCGTTCTATCGCCGCACTCCGATCGTGACGCTCTCCAACTCGTCACAGTCCGAGATCGTTGACTATCTCGGTATTCCTTCTGATCAGATCTCCGTGGTCCATCCCGGCATCGACGATTTCTTCACGCAGGGAGAGGAACGCTCAGCGTTCCCGCTCATGCTCGCTGTCGGTCGCCTGATGCCTTCGAAAGGTTTCGATCAGCTCATCCGCATTGCGAACGACTTGAAGGAACAGGTACCGAACCTGCAGTTGGTCATTGCTGGTGAGGGCTACCAGAAGCCGATGCTCGAAGCGCAGATCGCCCAACTTGATGCAAGCAGTTGGATTCGACTCGCCGGACGGGTTTCGGATGATGAACTTCGCACCCTCTACCGACGGGCCTGGGTGGTGACGAGCGCCTCGTTGGCCGAAGGCTGGGGAATGACGCTCACCGAGGCGGCAGCGTGTGGCACTCCCTCGGTGGCTACGGACATCGCTGGGCACCGGGACTCCATCGACGTCGGTCGTTCCGGACTGCTCGGCGCGGACCTGCGGCAACTGCGCGAGCAGATCGGCGCAGTGCTCACAGACGAAGATCTGCGAGCTCGACTCTCAGCAGGAGCGCTCGCTCACGCCGCAACACTTCGATGGTCGGCGACGGCCTTCGGAACCTTCGCCCCTCTTGCCCACGATGCCATCCGTCGCCAGTCGTGAGTTCCGGCTTCATTCTCGGCGTTGACCTCGACGGGGTCTGCGGCGACCATGCAACGGCCTTCAAATATGTCGTGGCCAGTGAGCGGGGCATCGATCCCGCTGCACTTCCCGACCAGCAGACCTGGAATTTCACCGAATGGGGACTCAACCGCACAGAGTTCGAAACGCTCCACAGGATTGCTGTCCTCGAGCATCGGATGTTCCGCACCATGCCAGTGATCTCAGGGTGCGCCGAGTCGCTCTGGCGGCTCTCCGATGCTGGCGTCTCCATACGGATCATCACCCATCGCCTCTACACGAACTGGGGGCATTCAGTGGCAGTCTCCGACACTGTCGAATGGCTGGATGCCAACTCGATCCCCTACCGCGACCTCTGCTTCATGGGTGAGAAGACTGACGTCGCCGCCGATGCCTACATCGATGACGCTCCGCATAACGTGATCGCCCTTCGAGCAGTCGGCGCCTCGGTCCTGACGTTCTCGCAGCCCTACAACCGTGAGGTGGAGGGCAGCCGAGCCGAGGGTTGGGCGGATACCGAACAATGGGTCCTCGATGAAATCAGCAGGACAGGGCGCACCGTGGAGCCGTCATTGAGCCTTGCCACAAACCCTCGTTCGCGCCTCGCGTCCCCAGTCGCCCACGTGGGTGAACTTGGCCTCGGTACGGAATCGCCGGACTAGCGTGACGCCGAGATCTCGCGACGTCGAGCGTCACGGGCCGACCGAATGGAGCATGCATGAGCGACACTTCGCAGGGTGACGGTTGGTGGCAGGCCAGTAATGGAAAGTGGTATCCGCCGGAGCAGAAACCAGGCACGCCGCCGACTGGTGGCGCGAGCCCCGGGGGAGCACCGCAACTCGATGTAGGACTCGCGCTCGGGTATGGATGGGCCAAGTTCACCGAGAATCTGGGATCGATGATCGCCATCGTGGCGATCTATTTCGCTGTGACGCTTGTGTTCAATTTTGTTGGCAATTTCATGCGAGTCGGCGGCGGGATCTCCACGATCCTCTTTTCCTTCGCGTTGGTGGCAATCGGCATGTTCGTATCGATGGTCGTCGAAGCCGGACTGATCAGGGCCTCACTTGCGGTCACCGCTGGAGACCGTCCGGATCCCTCGATGATGTTCTCCACCGAGCGGATTGCCCCCTACATCATCGCTTCGTTGATCGTTGCGGTGCTGAGCTTCGTGGGCCTGCTTGCCTGCTGCATCGGGTTTGTCGTCGTCAGGATCTTCGTGCTGTTCTACGGGTTCTACGTGCTTGACCCGAAGCGACAACTCGAGCCGGCAGACTCCATCAAGAAGTCATTCGATCTGGTGAGTGGCAACGCTGGCAGTGTGGTGCTCTTCGCTATCGTCATCACAGTTGTCAACCTGCTCACCTGCGGACTGGCCATCGGCGTCACCGAGATCTCAGTCGGGTACGCGTACCGCCAGTTGAATGGTGACCCTGTTCTTTGATGAGCCAAGGTCTCTCCGGAATCAGCGCAGAGGCGCTGCTTCCGGAGAAATCGGGGAGGGCAGAAGAGTGTCGCCCATGAGGTGAGCGTCGACAGCGGCCGCTGCCGCGCGTCCTTCGGCAATGGCCCAGACGATGAGACTCTGGCCCCGACCCATGTCGCCGGCAACGAACACGCCCTCGACATCGGTGGACCAGGCCCGGTCTCTTGCGACATTGCCCCGTGCGTCGAGTGCGACGCCGAACTGGTCAAGCATTCCGCCCTGATCGGGACCGACGAAGCCCATGGCGAGAAAGACAAGATCGCATGGGAGTTCGAACTCCGAACCTTCGACCGGCACGAATGATGGACGACCGTCGACGATCTCCGAACGAACTTCCACCGCTTTCAGCGCTCGAAGGTTCCCCTGCTCGTCACCCAGGAATTCAAGGGTGTTGACCGCGTAGACGCGCTCGCCGCCCTCCTCATGTGCCGAGGAGGTGCGATACATCATCGGCCAGGTCGGCCAGGGGTTCTCGGGCGGCCGTGAGTCAGACGGACGCTCCATGATCTCGAACTGGTGCACCGAGAGGGCACCCTGTCGATGAGAGGTGCCCAGACAATCGGCGCCGGTATCTCCGCCGCCGATGATGATGACCCGCTTGCCGCCGGCGTGGATCGGGCTGCGATCAAGATCTCCCTCGACCACACGGTTGGCGTATGGGAGGAACTCCATCGCCTGGTGGATTCCCTTGAATTCCCGACCCGGGATATTGAGGTCGCGCCACGCGGTGGCTCCACCGGCAAGAACGACTGCGTCGAACGTGGTGCGGATCTCCTCGACCGAGATATCGATGCCGACGTTCACGTTGCAGCGGAACTCGGTGCCCTCTGCACGCATCTGATCGAGTCGTCGATCAAGATGACGCTTCTCCATCTTGAACTCGGGGATTCCGTAGCGGAGCAGGCCGCCGGGACGATCGGCCCGTTCGAACACAACCACTTCGTGACCGGCCCGGGTGAGTTGCTGGGCCGCAGCGAGTCCAGCGGGGCCGGAGCCTATGACTGCGACCTTGCGACCGGTACGTACTGCTGGCATCTCGGGGGTGACCCATCCCTCGGACCACGCACGATCAATGATTTCAACCTCGACCTGCTTGATCGTGACCGGGTCGGCATTGATACCCAGGACGCAGGCGGCCTCGCATGGTGCCGGACAGAGTCGACCCGTGAACTCCGGGAAGTTGTTGGTCGCGTGCAGTCGATCGATGGCTTCGTGCCAGTGATCGCGATACACGAGGTCATTCCAATCCGGAATGAGATTGCCGAGCGGACAACCGTTGTTGCAGAAGGGAATGCCGCAGTCCATGCACCGACTTGCCTGTTCGCGGACCTTGGCGATCGGGAATTCGGTGTAGACCTCCTTCCAGTCCATGAGGCGCACGGGCACTTCACGACGAGTCGGGAGTTCACGGCTGTGCTTGAGGAATCCGCTGCTGTCACCCATGATCTCTCCTAGGCCTTGGTGGAGGCCATCACGGCCTCAACGGGATCGGTACCTGCGGCGAGTGCTTCCTGCTCCGCCAGAAGCACTCGCTTGTACTCCTTGGGCATCACTTTCACGAAGGACCCCAGGGCGCTTTGCCAGTCAGCGAGCAGGTGGGCAGCAACGGCGGAACCTGTCTCGGCGAGATGGACCTCGAGAATGGCCCGGAGCCACGCACTGTCGTCTTCCTCCGCAGATTCAAGATCGATCATCTCCGGATTCGCCCGGGACGGGAATGTTCCGTCGCTGTCAAGGACGAAGGCGACACCACCAGACATGCCGGCGCCGAAGTTCCGACCGGTTGTGCCAAGGATCACGACGCGGCCGCCGGTCATGTACTCGCAGGCATGGTCTCCAACGCCCTCAACCACTGCAGTTGCGCCGCTGTTGCGGACACAGAACCTCTCGCCCACCACGCCTCGTATGTACATCTCGCCTGAGGTCGCTCCGTAGAGGATGACATTGCCGGCGATGATGTTGGCCTCAGCGGCGAACGTTGATTCGAGCGAGGGTCGGATGATGACTCGCCCGCCGGAGAGGCCCTTGCCCGCGTAATCGTTGGCATCGCCCTCGAGCCGCAGCGTGATGCCCTTCGGGACGAACGCACCAAAGCTCTGACCCGCTGAGCCGGTGAAGTTCGCGAGGATCGTGCTGTCCGGGAGGCCGTCGGCGCCGTAGCGACGCGTGACTTCGGCGCCGAGCATCGTTCCAACCGTTCGGTTCACATTCCGAATGGGTGAGTCGATTCGCACAGCCTCAGCCCGGTCGAGTGCTGGCGCAGCCAGGCGGATCAGTTCGTTATCGAGCGCCGCATCAAGACCGTGGTCCTGTGTAGTTGTGGAACGTCGGCTTGCTCCTTCGGCGAGCTCGGGGACGTGCAGGATCGGAGACAGATCAAGACCAGCGGCCTTCCAATGATCGATCGCATCACGGGTGTCGAGGACTTCGGCATGACCGATTGCCTCCTCGATGGTGCGGAAACCAAGTTCGGCAAGCAGTTCTCGGACCTCTTCAGCAATGAACTCGAAGAAGTTGACGACGAACTCAGGCTTACCGGAGAAGCGTTCGCGCAGGACAGGGTTCTGAGTGGCCACGCCGACGGGACAAGTGTCGAGGTGACACACGCGCATCATCACGCAGCCCGACACCACCAGAGGCGCCGTGGCGAAACCGAACTCCTCAGCACCAAGCAGTGCCGCAATGACGACGTCGCGTCCGGTCTTGAGCTGCCCGTCGACCTGCACGACAATGCGGTCGCGAAGGTTGTTCAACAGAAGAGTCTGTTGTGTCTCGGCGAGGCCGAGTTCCCATGGGGCTCCGGCATGTTTGAGTGAGGTGAGCGGGGAAGCTCCCGTGCCACCGTCATGTCCGGATATGAGGACCACATCGGCATGAGCCTTTGAGACACCGGCAGCGACAGTGCCGACTCCGACCTCAGCAACAAGCTTCACATGAACTCTCGCCTGGTTATTGGCGTTCTTGAGATCATGGATCAACTGTGCGAGATCTTCGATGGAGTAGATGTCGTGATGCGGCGGCGGCGAGATGAGACCCACGCCCGGGGTGGAGTGACGGGTCTTGGCGATCCACGGATACACCTTGTGACCCGGGAGCTGTCCTCCCTCTCCGGGCTTTGCTCCCTGAGCCATCTTGATCTGGAGATCATCGGCGTTCACGAGGTAATGGCTGGTGACACCGAATCGACCGGAAGCAACCTGCTTGATGGCCGACCGCTTGGAGTCGCCATTGGGCATCGGGACGAAACGTTCGGCGTCCTCACCGCCCTCACCGGTATTCGACTTCCCGCCGAGGCGATTCATCGCGATGGCGAGAGTCTCATGAGCTTCTGCCGAGATCGATCCGTATGACATTGCTCCCGTGGAGAATCGCTTGACGATCGAGGTGATCGGCTCCACCTCATCGATCGGAATCGCGGTTCGGTCCTCGTTCCGGAAGCGGAAGAGTCCACGCAGGGTCGCAAGATTCCGCGCCTGATCGTCGACACGCGACGTGTATTCCTTGAACGTGTCGTAGCGCCCGGTTCGGGTCGAATGTTGGAGTTTGTAGACGGTCTCCGGATTGAAGAGGTGGTACTCCCCTTCGCGCCGCCACTGGTATTCGCCACCGACCTCCAGAGTCCGATGCGCTCGTTCAGTGGGATTGTCCGGGTAGGCAAGACGGTGCCGACGAGCAACTTCCTCAGCAATCTCGTCGAGTCCGATACCGCCGAGTCGACTCACCGTGCCGACGAAATATTCATCAACGAGTTCACGGGACAGACCGATCGCCTCGAAGATCTGGGCTCCGGTGTACGAGGCCACCGTGGAGATACCCATCTTGGACATCACCTTCAGGACACCCTTGCTGGAGGCCTTGATGTAGTTGGTGACGGCCTTCGTCGGATCGTGGATCTCCGAGAGGCCTTCGGCGATGCGATCTTCGATGGTCTCGAAGGCCAGATACGGATTGACGGCCCGAGCTCCGAACCCGATGAGAAGGCACATGTGATGCACCTCCCGGGCCTCGCCGGTTTCGACGACAAGACCCACTCGTGTGCGGCTCTTCTCGCGGATGAGATGGTGGTGCACTGCTGCGGTGAAGAGCAACGACGGAATTGGTGCCATATCGGCGTCCGTGTCGCGATCCGAGAGAACAAGGATTGTGGCACCTTCGGCAATTGCAACGGATGCAAGATGACAGACGTGTTCGAGCGCCTTGCGTATGCCATGACCACCCTGGGTCACCGGATAGACGCAGGGAATGACAACCGTGCGGTGATCAGCCAGACCGGCATAGGTGTCGATCTGGATCAATTTCTGCAACTCATCGTTATTGATGATCGGTTGGGCGATGGCGATCTGACGGCAGGAATCCGGCTGCGGAGCAAGCAGGTTTCCCTCCGGTCCGAGTGATCCACCGATCGCAGTCACCAGTTCCTCGCGGATTGCATCGAGCGGAGGGTTCGTGACCTGTGCGAACAGTTGGGCGAAATAGTCGAAGAGAAGACGGGGACGCTCGGAAAGCACCGCGATGGGTGTGTCGGTGCCCATCGAGCCGATGGGTTCGAGCCCGGTACGCGCCTCCGGATCGAGGATGAGTTTCATCTCCTCGGTTGAGTACCCGAAAACCTGCTGGCGGTTGACCACCGATTGGTGTGCTCGAAGTGTGTGCCCGACCGAAGCGAGCGACGAGAGTTCGATCTGGTTGGAGTCGAGCCATTCGCCGTACGGATTCGCTTCGGCGAGACGGGTCTTGATCTCCTCATCGTCGATGATCCGACCCTGCTTGGTGTCAACGAGGAACATGCGCCCTGGTTGGAGTCGGCCCTTGCGCACGATCTTTGCGGGATCGACCTCGATGACTCCGACCTCTGATGCCATGATCACGAGATCATCGCTCGTGACCCAGTACCTCGAGGGGCGGAGTCCGTTGCGGTCGAGGACGGCGCCGATCACCGAGCCATCGGTGAACGCGATGGAAGCGGGACCATCCCATGGCTCCATCATCGAGGAGTGGAATCGGTAGAAGTCCCTCTTGGCCTTGGGCATCGACGGCTGATGCTCCCAAGCCTCCGGGATCATCATCAGCACTGCGTGGGGCAGCTCGTACCCACCCATGTGCAGCAGTTCGAGCACCTCATCGAAGGTGGCCGAATCACTTGCGCCGGGCGAGCAGATCGGGAAGATCCGCGAGAGGTCACCGGGGAGGAGGTCGCTCGCGAGGAGCGCTTCACGGGCCTTCATCCAGTTCCTGTTTCCCTGCACCGTGTTTATCTCGCCGTTATGGGCGACATATCGGAAGGGATGCGCGAGCGGCCAGGACGGAAAGGTGTTCGTGGAGAAGCGTGAGTGGACGAGTGCGAGCGCTGATTCGACTCTCGGGTCCTGCAGGTCCAAGAAGAATTCACCGAGTTGCGAGGTCGTGAGCATTCCCTTGTAGACGAATGTCCGACACGACAATGAGGGGAAGTACACGCCCCCATCCGAGAGCGTGCCGAGCTCATTCTCGACGCGCTTGCGCACGATGTAGGCCCGTCGCTCCAGCGACTCATCGGAGAGTCCATCTCCAGCGAGGAACGGCTGCCGGAATTGCGGCTCGACGCTTCGAGCCATGGATCCGATCATGGAATCATTGATCGGCACGGCTCTCCAGCCGAGAAGCCGCAGTCCCTCCTCGTCGATGATCGACTCGATGGCATTGATCGCGTCGCCGCATCGTGACGGATCCTGCGGAAGGAAGGCGATTCCGGTGGCGTACTGGCCCTCTGGAGGAAGCGGGAAGTCGACGACATCACGCAAGAAGCGGTCGGGAACCTGCAGGAGGATTCCAGCACCGTCACCAGTATTGACCTCGGCGCCCGCAGCCCCCCGATGATCCATATTGCAAAGCGCGCCCAGGCCATGACGGACGATGTCATGGCTCCGCAGACCCTTCATGTTGACCACGAAGTTGACGCCACAAGCGTCATGTTCGAATCGAGGGTCATAAAGACCCTGTGCGACCGGAAGACCGGCCGGGTTGCGCTGCGTCATGATGATTCCCAGAGAGGCATGGGGCGCTGTCGCCCGAGATGAACTGGTTATGACGAGGACGACGCTGGCCTCGCAGAAGAACAACAGCGTACAACCGGGTTCAGCGGCATGGCCAAGCCGGAATCCACGGCGACAGCCCGATAGGGTCACGCCCGTGGATCGACGACCCGCCTCCCACCCGGATAGGGAAAATTCAGTCGAATCATTGATCTCCTTCATCGCGTCCTCACCGACCCCGTTCCATGCCGTGGCCGAGTCAGCTTCCAGGTTGCGAACCAATGGTTACGAGCAGCTCGACGAACGCAGCGAGTGGCCGGCAAGCCCGGGGAACTACTTCACCATCCGGGATGGTTCTTTGATCGCATGGTCGACAAACGAGCGTTCTCCGGCGGATGGCTATCGCCTCATCGGTGCACACACTGATTCGCCGAACCTGCGAATCCGCCCCCGCCCGGATCGTCGCTCGATGGGTTTCGCCCAACTTGCAGTCGAGGTCTACGGATCACCACTTCTCAACTCCTGGCTGGACCGTGACCTCGGACTCGCGGGCCGGGTGGCAATCTCGTCGGGTGGAGCACGACCAACCGTTGAACTCATTTCGATCGATGAACCCATCCTCCGGATCCCGCAGCTGGCCATCCACCTCGACCGGGCCTTGAATTCCGAGGGACTTCACCTCAACCCTCAGAACCATCTCACCCCGATCTGGGGAATCGATCCATCGCTGTCGCTGTCTACGTTCTTGGCGCAGCGACTGGGCGTGCAACCGCAAGCAGTGGCTGCGTGGGAGTTGATGGTGCACGATCTCACTCCACCAGCGGTGCTCGGAGCCGATCGATCAATGCTGGCTGCTCCACGGATCGACAATCTTCTGTCCTGCGAGGCCGCTGTCGGCGCCCTCATCGACAACACCGACAGCCTCGGCACCGGAGCGGGTGTTCCTGTCGTGTGCCTGTTCGACCACGAGGAGGTGGGCAGCGAGTCGGCGTCAGGGGCGGCTGGCTCGATGCTTGATCACGTGCTCGAACGGATTTCGATCTCGGTAGGTCTCAACCGCGACCAACATTTACGAGCGCTCGCCGGATCGTTGTGCATCAGTGCAGATGGCGCTCATGCAACTCATCCCAACTATGTCGAGCGCCATGAGCCCGGGCACCAGGTTCTGATCGGCGCGGGACCGGTACTCAAGTACAACGAATCCCGGAGGTATGCGACTGATCCGGTCGGCGCGG
>Ga0114972_10000421_pt1 | contig 31554 bp, 29 predicted proteins | sample M_140807_EF_Meta_FD_87354 | JGI IMG/M metagenome (GOLD analysis project Ga0114972, IMG submission 87354) | Freshwater microbial communities from Lake Montjoie, Canada to study carbon cycling - M_140807_EF_MetaG | ecosystem: Environmental > Aquatic > Freshwater > Lake | place: Lake Montjoie...
ATCGTGATGCCGAAACGGCCGAACAGATGCAGCGCCAGTTGCGCATCGCGGTTGACTTGGGCCGGATCACGGCTGTCGCGTCCCATCGCGAAGGGGGTGATCATGTCTTGGACCGCGCGTGCCGTGACGTGCTGGCACAAATAGCCGAAGCCTTCGCCCCATCCCACCAGTCCCGAGGCGGTTTCAACCCTCAGCATCATGATATCGAGCGCGTTCCAGCGCGTCGGCATGATGCCGTGGCCCTTGCCGCCGTCATCAAAGGGGATTCTCAGGACAATCGGTTCAATCTGGGTGATCGGATCGGGCGTAGTGCTCATGGGTGGTCTTTCTATGGGATTATCTGGGCCGGAGCCGTTCGGAGGAGCCTGTGAATTCATTGCCCGAGAATACACCGCCTTTGGTCATCTCTGACGGGGCGAAGGCTTGCGGGCTGCCCTGTACAGGCACGGGATCATGCGCCAGCACGTCGGCCTCGAAGGGTTCGGATTGGTCCTGCGGGCGATAGCCCAGCGCATGGGCGGCGCGGTTGTCATAATCGCGGCCCGTCGCGTCCGAAATACCGTAGACCACCTCGTAGCGCAGCTCGGGATGGGTGATGCCGAGGCTGACAAGCTGGCCGAGATCGCGCCAGCTGATCCAGTTGCCCAACCGCCGCCGGTCGATCGGCTTGCTGTTCACATTGCCGATACGGATCGACAGCACGCGCATGTCGTATTTATAGGCCATCATGGCCCCGATGCTTTCGCCGAAAGCCTTGCCGACGCCGTAACGGCTGTCGGGTTTCAAAACGGCATGCTCGTCCAGCACGGTTGTGCGGGGATGATAGCCGACCACATGGTGCGAACTGGCATAGATCACGCGCATCACACCGGCGGCGCGGGCGGCTTCAAACAGGCTGATCGAGCCTTCCACACTCAAAGTCACCTGTTCGGCCCATGGCGCATCGGTGGTGCAGGCGGCCAGATGCACCACGGCGTCGCAGCCTTGAAGATGTCGTGTCACTGCTGTCTGATCGGTGATATCGACCAGAAAAGACTGCTCTGCCCCTGTGCAATCGGTGACGGGCTTGCGGTCGAGCAGCACAAGCCGGTAGCCGCGCTCGCGCAATTGCTGCCTGAGGCCCGTGCCGACCAGTCCGGCCGCTCCCGTGATGGCGATCAAGCCGTGCTCTGCCCCGCTCATATGGCGTGTCCTTCCCGTTCGGTCTTTTCTTGGGAGCATCATGGCCGAGGACCAACCAAAACGATAGCCGCCAGGCGTGCATTTTTGTGCATGCGGCTATGTTGTGCTCAGTGCCGTGGCATTGAACCGCCTCCCGGACATGCAATGAACAACACAAGTAATAACTGTGTTGGAAAAGGGCTGTTTTTTCGTCAATTCTTGCGCTTGATTAAAATGCAAAAATGGCTGATGGTTAGACTTAAGATGTATGTGGCCTTGTGGCTTGTCACGAGCTTCCCGAGGTCAATATCTTGCTGCATGAGGGATCCATTGGCCAAAATCGTGTGGGTCATCGTGCAAAACGATCAATAAATGGCAGACGGCTTGAGAGAATCACGCCGAAACTGGCTTGAGGGATGATCCTGGGAGGACGAGGACGATGATCACGAAAAGACCATTCATCACTGCCGCTTTGATGGGCGGCTTGATGGTGACAGGGATGGGGTTTGCTTCCCCGCTCCATGCACAATCCAAATACAAGGAAGCTCCTGCGCTGGCCGATCAGGTCAAAGCGGGCAAACTGCCTGCGGTTGATGCCCGCTTGCCCGACCAGCCTTTGCTGGTCCCGGTCACGGAAACGGTCGGTCAATATGGCGGCGTCTGGCGCCGCGCATTCCTGGGTCCGGCTGACGCCAACAATTATGTGCGTGTGGTGTTTGACTCCCTGTTCCGCTTCTCGCCAGATGGCGGCAAGATCGAGCCCAAAATTGCTTCGAGCGCCGAACCTTCAGCTGATTTCAAATCATGGACCGTGAACCTGCGCAAAGGCGCACGCTGGTCCGATGGCGCGCCGATGACGGCCGATGATATCCTGTTCTGGTACAAGGATGTCTTGCTCAACAAGGATCTGACGCCGACCCTGCCGGGCTGGATGAAAAATGCCGACGGCACACCTGCACTGGTTGAAAAGATCAGCGATACGGCTGTGAAATTCAGCTTTCAGGCTCCTGCCACGATGTTCCTGACGGCTCTGGTGGCAGCCGATGGCGGCGACCGGACCTATGCGGCGTTTCTGCCGGCCCATTATCTGAAAAAATTCCATGCCGCCCACGCCAACAAGGAAGAGCTGGATAAAGCCGTTGCTGCAGCCGGCTTCAAGACATGGACCGAGTTGTTTGCCTCGCGCAACGCCCCGCCTGAAAATGCCGAGCGTCCTTCGATGGCCGCCTGGGTCCCGACCAGCCGCGTGAGCGATCCCGTCTTCACCCTGCGCCGTAACCCCTATTACATCGGCGTCGACAAGGACGGCAACCAGCTGCCTTATCTGGATGAAGTGCGTTTCACCTATTTCGCCGATGCGCAGGCTCTGAATCTTGCGGCTATTGCCGGTGATTTCGACATTCAGGAACGCCATATCCAGATGAACAACTATCCGGTGTTCAAGGATCAGGAAAAGGCCGGAAAGTATAAGGTCATCACATGGCCGACCTTCGGCGGTGCCGATGCGGTCGTGATGTTCAACCAGACCTACAAGGGCGATCCCGAAATGGGCAAGCTGATGGCAACCAAGGACTTCCGCATCGCGATGTCCCATGCCGTCAACCGTGACCAGATCAAGGAATCGGTGTTCCTCGGTCTCGGTGAAGCCCGTCAGGGTGTGCCTGCTCCATGGCATCCCTACTTCCCTGGTGACGAACATGCCAAAAAATATACCGGCTATGATCTCGCCAAAGCCAACAAGATGCTCGATGATCTCGGCCTGAACAAGCGTGACGCACAGGGCATCCGCCTGTTGCCGAACGGCAAGCCTGCGACCCTCGAAATCTCGGTTGTGCCCGCTTTCGGTGCTTGGCCGGATGTGGCGCAATTGGTGGCCAAGGATTGGGAAAAGGCCGGTATCAAAACCATCGTGCAGATCCGCGAACGCGCTTTGCACTTCAAGATGCGCGATACCAACGAGCTGATGACCGAAATCTGGAACGATGACACCACGGCTTTCCCCTTTACCGGCAATGCCAAGGTTGACGTTCGTAACTCGGTGATCCTGACTTTGGGCCCGCTCTATGGCCAGTGGTTCAACACCAAGGGCAAAGAAGGGCAGGAGCCGACAGCCGAGATCAAGAAGATCATCGAGTTGATCGACCATGCCCGCACGGTCGGCACCGAAGGCCAGATCAAGGATGCCCAGGAGCTCTACAAAATCTGGGCTGATCAGATCTACGAAATCGGTATTGTCGGCCTGACCCCGATGATTCAGGGTGTGGTTGTCGTCAACAACAAGATGAAGAACGTTCCCGCACAGCTGGGCAATGACTGGCCGCTGCGCACGCCGGGCAATGCACGGCCCGAACAGTTCTACTATACCCGCTAAACCTGTTACCTTCCTGCACGCGCTGTTATATCGACAGCGCGTGCAGCATTCTGGGATGCGAGAACTTTATGGCCCGTTTCATCATTCAACGATTGATGCTGCTACCGCTGTTGATGGTGATCTTCTCGATCATGATTTTCGCGATTGTGCAGGCCCCGCCCGGTGATTTTCTCACCTCCTATGCGGCGACTCTGGCCTCGTCCGGCTCCTCGGTGAGCATGGAACAGCTGGATGCCTTGCGTCAGCAATACGGGCTCGATCAGCCGATCCCCGTGCAATATTACCGCTGGATGGTTTCCCTGCTGCATGGCGATCTCGGCCTGTCGCTCGAATACCAGCGTCCCAACATCGAATTGATCGGCGAGCAGCTCTGGCTGACTTTGGCTCTCGCGGTGTTCAGCTTTGTGCTGACATGGCTGATTGCCATTCCTGCCGGTATTTATTCCGCGACCCATCAACGCTCGGTGCTCGATTATGTACTGACCATGTTCAATTATGTCGGTGTCGCAACGCCCAACTTCATGCTGGCTCTGGTGCTGATGTGGGTGGCCTTTTCCTATTTCGATCTCAGCGTGACAGGTCTGTTTTCCGCCGATATGGCCGGACAGCCCTGGAGCTGGGCCAAATTTGTCGATCTGTTGAAACATGTCTGGCTGCCGGCCACCGTGCTGGCGATTGCGGGCACCGCGCGTCTGACGCGGGTGATGCGGGCCAATCTGCTGGATGAGTTGAACAAACCCTATGTGATGACTGCACGCGCCAAAGGCATGTCGGAATGGCGGGTGGTGCTGCGCTATCCCGCGCGTCTGGCTTTCAATCCGCTGGTCAGCACGATCGGCTGGTATCTGCCGCAACTGTTTTCCGGCAGTCTGATTGTTGCGACCGTGATGAACCTGCCCAATATCGGCCCGCTCTTGCTGCGTGCGCTGGTTAATCAGGACATGTATCTGGCGGGCGCGATTTTGCTGATCTACTGCTTCCTGACGATTGTCGGCACGCTGTTGTCGGATATTTTGCTGGCGGTTCTCGATCCGCGCATCCGGATGGGGCAGTAAGATGGGCACCCCGCACACCCCCCCTCTCGAACCGGTCGTCGAGACAGAATCTCTGGTCGAAGAACGGATTTCGGTGGCGTCGAACTGGACATTGGTCTGGTGGCGGTTCCGCAAACATCATCTGGCCATGGCCAGTGCGGCCATTCTCATCGCGCTTTATGCCATTGTGCTGTGCCCCGATTTCTTTTCGACCCAAGACCCCGAATTCACCGAGGCAAGGCAGGCGTTCATTCCGGTGCAGGGCGTGAATTTTATCGATGAAGGACGGTTCGACCCTTGGGTTCCTGCGATTGTCGGCAAACGCAATCCTGTGACGCTCAGAATGGAATGGCGCACCGACCCTTCGCAAAAAATCCGTGTCGGCTTTTTTGTCGCAGGCACCGAGTACAAGGTTCTCGGCCTGTTCAAATCCAACCTGCATCTGATCGGGGCACGGGACCAGAGCCAGCGGATTTTCCTGCTCGGCTCGGACCGGTTGGGCCGCGATCAGTGGTCTCGCATCATGCACGGCACGCAGACATCCATGACCATCGGTCTGGTGGCTGTGACGTTGAGCGTTATTCTCGGCATCGTGCTTGGCGGTATTTCGGGTTATTTCGGCGGCTGGATCGACCAGTTCATCCAGCGGTTGATCGAATTGCTGCAATCGGTCCCGACCATTCCGGTCTGGCTGGCGCTATCGGCGGCTTTACCGCGAGACTGGACACCGATTCAGGTCTTTTTCGCCATTACCGTCATTCTGTCGCTGATCGGCTGGACCACGCTGGGTCGCGAGGTGCGCGGGCATTTTCTGGCTTTGCGCGAGGAAGATTTTGTGTTGGCGGCAGAGCTTGCGGGCTGTTCGCGCGCGCGCATCATCATGCGGCACATGGTGCCGACGTTCTTGAGCCATATTATCGCGACTTCCTCGCTGGCGATCCCTGCCATGATCATCAACGAGACCTCGCTGTCATTCCTCGGTCTGGGCATCAGGCCGCCCGCGATCAGTTGGGGCGTGCTGCTTCAAGAGGCGCAGAATATCCAGACTCTGGCACTTGCGCCTTGGCTGCTCATTCCGGGCCTGTTGGTGATCGTGGCGGTGCTGGCCTTCAATCTGGTCGGCGACGGCCTGCGTGACGCCTCTGATCCCTATAGCAAGTGAGTATCATCATGACGGCTCCATTGCTCTCGGTGCGCGATCTGCATGTCACATTCGGCCTCGACGAAGGCTCGGTGCGGGCAGTCGATGGCGTGAGTTTCGATGTGCTTCCCGGACAGGTGGTCGGGATTGTCGGGGAAAGCGGCTGCGGCAAAAGCGTCACCATGCGTTCGATCCTGCAATTGGTGGACGAGCCGGGCCGCATCAAGCAGGGCGAGATTCTCTATCGCATGCGCGCGGCCAACGGGCAGCCCGAAACGGTGATCGACCTGACCAAGCTGGCCAAACGCGGTCCGCAAATGCGCGCCATTCGCGGGGCCGAGATTGCCCTGATCCCGCAAGAGCCGATGGCGGCCTTCAGCCCCGTGCATACGGTGGGTGATCAGATCATCGAGGCGATCCAGCTGCATCACACCCAATGGGTGCCCGATGGCAGCGGTGTGAGCCGTGCCAAGGCCCGCGAAATCGTGGTCGAGCTGTTCCGCGATGTCGGCATTTCGATGCCCGAGCAGCGTGTCGATGCCTATTCGTGGCAGTTGTCGGGTGGTTTGCGGCAGCGGGCGATGATCGCCATGGCATTGTCGTGCAAACCGCGTCTGCTGATTGCCGACGAGCCGACCACCGCGATTGACGTGACCACGCAGGCGCAGGTGCTGGCTTTGCTGCGCGAGTTGCAGCGCAAATACGGCACGGCGATCATCTTCATCACGCATGATCTGGGCGTGATCGCGCAAATGGCCAATTCGGTGGTGGTGATGTATCTGGGGCGCGTGGCGGAGCAGGGGCCGGTGGATGCGATTTTCCATTCGCCCAAACATCCTTATACCCGCGCCTTGCTGCGCTCGATCCCGAGCATTGTCGGCGAGACGCAAGTGGCACTGCCGACCATTGCAGGCACGTTGCCGCACCCGTTCAACCGCCCCACGGGCTGTCCCTATCATCCCCGCTGCGACGAGCGCAAAGGGCCGGAATGCGCGGCCCGCGTGCCCAATCTGCAGCCGGTCGATCAAGGCCAGTCTGTCAGTTGTTTCCTCCATCACGACAGTTCGGACACACAATGACGGCCTCACATTCGGCGGATACCCAACAGCCGCTTTTGCAGATCCGGGATTTGCGGAAGTTTTTTCCGATCACGGCAGGCGTGTTCAACAGGACTGTCGGCCATGTCCGTGCTGTTGATGATGTCAGTTTCGATGTGTTCGAGGGCGAAACGCTGGGGCTGGTGGGCGAAAGCGGTTGCGGCAAAACCACGACCTCCCGCTGCATCCTGCGCGCGATTGATCCGACTTCCGGACAAATCCTGTTCCGGCGCAAGAATGACGAGATCGTCGATCTCGCCAAGCTGACGCGCGAGGAACTGCAGCCGCTGAGGGCTGAAATCCAGATGATTTTTCAAGATCCCTTCGGCTCGCTCAATCCGCGCATGACGCTGTTCGACAATGTCGGCGAGCCTTTGCTGGTCAATGGCATGACCAATCGTGAAGAGCGCACCGATCGGGTGGCCGACCTCTTGAAACTGGTCGGTTTGCGGCCCGAATTCATGCATCGTTTCCCCCATGCGTTTAGTGGCGGGCAACGACAGCGCATCGGCATTGCCCGCGCCCTGTCGACCAATCCGCGCCTTGTGGTGGCCGACGAGCCGGTTTCGGCGCTCGATGTGTCGGTGCAGGCGCAGGTATTGAATTTGCTGCTTGAATTGCAATCGCGGCTGGGGCTGACATTCCTGTTCGTGGCGCATGATCTGTCGGTGGTGCGCCATATTTCCGACCGCGTCGCGGTGATGTATGTCGGCCAGCTGGTCGAGCTGGCCCCGACCAAAACCCTGTTCAGCCGTCCGCGTCATCCCTATACCTCCGCATTGATGCGGGCGGTGCCGGTGCCCGATCCGCGCATTCCGGTCGGCGAGGTGACCTTGAAGGGTGAGGTGCCAAGCCCCGCCAATCCGCCAAGCGGCTGTTATTTCCACCCGCGCTGCCGGTTTGCGACAGACCGCTGCAAGGTCGAGGCGCCTGCTTTGCGCGAGCCGTCGCCGGGGCATTTCGTGCGCTGCCATTTTGCCGACGAGCTTGATCTGACCACCGCTTTTTAACAACGGAGCCGCTTGATGGGCCAGACAGGTTTTGACGTGCAGTTGTCTGCTTGGCGCAAGGTTTATGTGACGGCCAATCGCGGCACGCTGGACTGGATGTTGGACCGGCCCGCACTGCGCGGCGTCTTCCTCAACACCAAGATGAACCACATCACGGGGCGCGATTTTACCGCCGCCGATGGCTGGAAAGGCCCGCAGACCGTTCTGGGCTGGATACAAGGCCGTGGGCTCGAGGCTCTGGTCACCCATGCCTCGTTTTTCGACCGTGAGGATGCAAGCTTTGCCAAACGGCTGGACGAAGCAGGCAAGCGTCTGTTCGATGCTTTGTCACAGCTCTATGCCCGAACAGGCAAAGGTTTTTTTGCCTATGACGAGGCCCTGAACCCCGTCTATCCCGATGCCGGCGGGCAGTTGCATGCGCAGGCCCTGGACGCTGATCTCTCGACTTTTTCCGATATTTTTATCGTCAAAGGCTTGCTCGCCGCCAGCCTGCGGTATGATCGGGCGCAGGTTCCAACCTATTTGAAGGCCCTGCACAAGATCGTCGCCGATATCGAGGCGAAACGCTTTGTCAGCAATGAACGGCAAAGGCTCGGGGCCGAGGCTGTGGCCAAGGAACCGGGCGATTACGGCCCGCGCATGATCATGATCGGCGGCGCCTCGATGCTCAAACGCTTCGGCCTTGGGGCCGAGACCGGTTTCGGTACCCGTTTCATCGGCCATATCCTCGATACCCATCAGGCCACCAGTGCGGCGATTGCGGCCCCTGTTCTGCTGGATTTGCCGGGCCAACCCGTCTGCAATCCCGGTCATGCACTGGAATTTTCTGGTTTCGGGCTGGAATTTTTGGGCGCTCAGGCCGATGCCGGAACGCTGGCCAGCCTGCAAAGCCTTATCAAAAACCATTTTGCGCTCGGCTTTTCGCCTCCCGGGATCCGGTTGAAGGTGGATAGCGTCACGGGAGAAAGCCTGTCGCCCTATTTCCCGTGGTGGTCGGTCGCCGAAACCATCCGTGCGGCAGCACTCGGTTTCGAGCAAGGGCATGACGCGGCACTGCTGGCAATCTGGCAACAGTCGCACGAGGCGTTTTTCAACGGCTATTGGCGCACAAATCCTGCCATTGCCTATCAGACCAAAACCGTCGACGGACCGGTTGATTTCGTGCCTTCCACCCCTGATCTCGATCCCGGCTATCATACTGGCATGAGCCTTTTGACGGCGATCGAGGCGATTGACCGCATTTTCAACTCTTCAAAAGGCTGACTGTGACAAAACCTCTCGGACTAGCCATCATCGGCTTGGGCATGGCGCACAAGCCGCATGTCGAAGCCCTGCGCAACCTGTCGGATAAAGTCTCGATCCTGCATTGCTTCGCGCCCTCGCAAAGCCGGCGCGACGCCTTTTCAAAGCTGCATCCCGATCTGCCGATTGCCACTTCGCTGGAACAGGTCTTGTCCGACCCCAAGGTCGGGATGGTGCTGATCCTGACCCCGCCATGGACGCATCACGAGCTGGTGGCGGCCTGTGCGAAAGCGGGCAAGCATGTGCTGCTGGAAAAGCCGCTCGATGTCACAGCCGAACGCGCCAACCAATCGGTTGCGCTGATGGAGCAGGCCGGATTGAATTTCGGCGTGGTGTTCCAGTTCCGCTTCAGGGCGGCGTCCATCGCCTTGCGCGAGATGCTGGACAGCGGCGATTTGGGCGAGTTGATCTCCGGTTCGGCCTCGATCCGCTGGTGGCGGTCGCCCGAATATTACGCCGAGCCGGGTCGCGGCATGAAAGCGCGCGATGGCGGCGGTGTGTTGTTGACCCAAGCGATCCATACGCTCGATCTGTTCATGAGTCTGGCGGGTCCGGTGTCCAAGGTCTCGGCCATGGTCAAAACCACGCCGTTGCGCTCCATCGACACCGAGGATCTGGTGGCCGCCGCCGTTGAATTCAAAAACGGCGCGATTGGCACCATCGATGCCACGACCGTCTCCTATCCCGGTCAGCCCGAGCGGATCGAACTGGCTTGCACAAAGGGCACCGCGATTTTGGCGGCCGAGGAATTGACCGTCTATTTCAAAGACGGACGGGTCGTCACCACCGAAGGGGCCACGGGCAATGGCGGCGGCGCCGATCCGATGGCGTTTTCCTGTGCGGCCCATCAGGCCCTGATCGGGGATTTTGTCGATTCGGTGCGCGAAGGCCGTCCGTCGCGCTGCAGCGGCAAAGAGGCTGCCAATGTGCATGGTCTGATCGAAGCCCTGCTGGAAAGCGGTGCTACCCACCAGCAGGTTCATATTCCTTCATAAAATAAAGCCACCACTGGCCCTCGGGGGCCAGTGGTGAAGGCCTCAGGCTTTCATGCTGCGTTCGGCCACCGTTGCCAGCACGGCGGCCCCGTAGGGGGTGCAGGCATCGTTGAAATCATAAGCGGGATTGTGCAGCTGCGCGGAATCGCCATTGCCGACCTGAATATAGGCGCCGGGCACTTTTTCCATCATGAAGCTGAAATCTTCCGAACCCATGCTCGGCGGCTTGTGGCGGTCGACATTGCTTTCACCCACCAGCACAGCGGCCGCATCGGCGATCATGTCGGTAGGGCCCGCATCATTGATCAGGGGGGCGAAGATCACGCGGAAATCGACTTCCGCACTCGCTCCGAAGCCTTCGGCCACGCCTTTGGCAATCCGCTTCATATTGGCTTCGATTGTGGCCATGACATCCGAATTGAAGGCGCGGGCGGTCCCCGCAATGCTGGCCGATTCCGGAATCACATTATAGGCCTCGCCTGCCACGATGCGGGTGACGCTGAGCACGGCCGTCTCGGAAGGCGGCACATTGCGCGACAGGATCGATTGCAAGGCGGTGACGATATGGCTGGCCACCAGCACCGGATCGACACTGACCTCCGGCCGCGCCCCGTGCGCCCCCGTACCCGTAATCTTGATGTCGAAAAACGCCCCGCCAGCCGAGGATGGGCCGGGCGAAATGCAATATTTGCCGATTTCAAGCCCCGGCCGGTTGTGCAGCGCATAGATCGTGTCACACGGAAAACGGTCGAACAGCCCGTCATCGAGCATGGCGAGCGCGCCGCCGATGCCTTCTTCGCCCGGCTGGAAAATCAGGTTCACGGTGCCGTCGAACTCGGCTTGCGAGAGATATTTGGCAGCCGCCAGCAGCATGGTGGTGTGGCCGTCATGGCCGCAGGCATGCATTTTGCCCGGCGTCTGGCTGCGATAGGGCAGGTTGGTCATTTCATCCATCGGCAGGCAATCCATATCGGCTCGCAACCCGACCCGTTTGCCGCCCGAGCCTTTGCGGATCACTCCGACAACGCCGGTGACGCCGACACCGCGATGCACCTCGATGCCCCAGCTTTCGAGTTTTTTGGCAACGATGTCGGCAGTGCGGTGTTCTTCCAGCCCCAATTCGGGATGGACATGGAAATCACGGCGGATCGCGGTCATTTCCTCGGCATAGGTTTTGATGATCTCTAACGCAGTCATGGTCTTGTCCTTGTTCGCAGCCCTTATGATCGTGACGCATCAAAGGCGATAACGGGGCGTGACGCAACCCGTGTGTTTGCGATTGCCTGAAGGGGGAGGGTGTGACAGGATTCATCTCAAATAATATGACCGAGGAAAAGCCGATGTTTTTATTCCGTTTGTCCGTTAGTCCTTTTAAAAACCCCGTCGGGAAGGTTCTTGCCCTTGCGGTGTGCGCCATGCTGGTCTGCCTGTCGCTCATGGATCAAGCCAAGGCGGAAGCCAAAGAGGTGCGCCTTTCCAAAGGCTACGGCATTTTATATTTGCCATTGATCGTGATGGAGCAGCAAAAGCTGTTGGAAAAGCACACTGCTGCCGCAGGCTTGGGGCCTGTGCAGGTCAATTGGGTCACTCTGGATGGCGGCAATATCATCAATGATGCCATGCTGGCAGGCACGCTGGATATTGCGGGTATCGGCGCACCGGGATTTATCACTTTATGGTCCAAGGCCCGCGGCATTGCCGCCTCCGAGGTGATCGGTCTGAGCGGTTTGAGCGCAACCTCGCTCTATCTCAACACCAACAATCCCAAAATCAAATCCCTGAAGGATTTCGGCCCGAACGACAAAATCGCATTGCCCGGCATCAAGACATCGCTGTCGGCAGTGGTGTTGCAGATGCTGGTAGCACATGAATTCGGCCGCGAGAATTTCAACAAGCTCGACCCGATCACCGTCGGCCTGTCGCATCCCGATGGCCTGATTGCTCTGACCGGCGGCAAGACCGAAATCACCGGACATTTCACCTCGCCGCCGTTCTCCTATCTGGAATTGAAAGACCCGAAAATCACCCGTGTCGTCAATTCGGTCGATGTGATCGGCAATATCACGCTGGATGTGGTGTTTTCTCCCAAGCGCTTTGTCGATAACAATCCGCAAATCATCGCGGCGTTTCTGGCCGCGCAGGAAGAAGCCAACCTGTTGATTGTTGAAAAGCCAGAACTCGCCGCCGAGATTTTTGTGCAAAGCTCGAAGGTCAAAGTCTCGACCGAGGAAGTCCTGTCGATTTTGAAGGATAAAGACACCCGCTTTTCAACCACGCCCGACAAGGTGATGAATTTCGCCGATTTCATGGCACTGGCAGGCTCGATCAAGACCAAGCCGAAAGACTGGAAAGAGCTGTTTATCCCGCAATTGCACAGCCGTTCCGGTTCCTGAGATTTTCGTTATCAAACGCAACCCTGCTTGGTGCCGGATGCGCGGGTCACCCCCCGATCGGCTCTAGCCGCTGGCAGGGGCTTGCGCTAGCATCATCATCAATCAAGGTGCCCGATGGGCACAGCCAGCCAACGGAGGAGCCCGCATGTCGGATCAAGCACAACATGATGCCAGCCAGAGCAAAGCCTTTGTGATTGATTGGGAGGCGTCGCCGACCTTCTGGCAGCCTGTGCCTGCCAACGGCTATATCCGCAATATTCTCAATTCCACCACCACCGGCGGGGCCACCAGTTTTTCGATGAGCACGCAGACGGTCGATCCGGGCTGCATGATCCGCGAGCATGTGCATGACCACGAGGAAGAGCTGTTTTTCATGCTCGAAGGCGAAGGTTTTGCCCGCCTCGACGGCGAGGAATTCCCGCTCAAAAAAGGCTCGACCGTTTATATCGGCAAGGGTCGCCGCCACCATTTCATCAACCGCGGCGACAAGCCTTTTACCTTTCTTGTGATGATGATGCCGGGTGGGCTGGATACGTTTTTCGAACGGATCGGCCGTCCGCGCAAAGAGGGTGATCCCGCCCCCGAGCCCTTTGCCCGTCCCGCCGATGTCAACAAGATCGAACAGGAAACCGTGTTCGGTTGGGTGGATAAAAGCTTCGATTGATCAGCGCGTTGTCAAAAAGGAAAAGTGGCATGGAGCCGGAGTTTATTATTGTCGAGCGTCACGGGGCCATTGCGAAAGTCATCATCAACAATCCGCCGATGAACATCATCAATGTCGATCTGACCCGCCAGTTCAGCGCGGCGTTGGATCGGATGGCACAAGATGACGGCGTGCGGGTGGTAGTGGTGACAGGGGCCGGTCAACGCTCGTTCTGCGCGGGCTCCGATGTCAAGGAAATGCATACCATCACCGGACGCGGCGCGATGGTCGAGCAAAAGCTCGCCAATGAAAATCGTGTCTATAGCCAGCTCGATGATTTCCCGAAACCGACCATTGCCGCCATTCACGGGCTGGCTTTGGGCGGCGGGCTGGAGCTGGCGGTGTGCTGTGATCTGATCGTCGCTGACGAGGATGCCAAATTGGGCCTGCCGGAAATCAATCTGGGCTGGTTTCCCGGCAGTGGTGGCCCCGCACGGGTGACCAAGCGGATCGGCGATGCCCGCGCCAAGGAATTGATGTTTTTCGGTGATTTCATTGCTCCCGCCACAGCCCTTGATTGGGGGCTGATCAACCGCGTCTCCGCAAAGGGCGAGGCGGTCTCAGTTGCGATGGAGATGGCCGAACGGCTGGCGCAAAAGCCCAACAAGGCGTTGCAGGCCCTCAAGCTGGCGATTGATATTGCCGCCGACGAGCCAGAGGATCAGGCCATCGCCAAGGCCTTGCTGTTGAGCGATGATGTGTTCGACACCAATGATGCCCGCGAAGGCGCACGGGCCTTTTTCCATAAGGAAAAGCCCGCATTTACGCATAGCTAGAGGTTAGATTGCCGCAGGGCGGTTTTTGCGGTTTTTGCGGATTGCATACCAGGTGTTGGCAATACCCGACAGGGTAATGATGACAATGCCCGTGCTGGCCATCAGATCGGGCACATGGTCGAACACCAGATAGCCACCCAGAACCGCAAAGCCGACTTGGGCATAGAGATAGGGCATCAGCGAGGAGGCGGGGGCGCGCTGATAGGCTGTGGACAACACGAAATGGCCGATGGCTCCGAAAATCCCCATCACCCCCATCAAACCCCACAGTGAAACGGTGTCAATGCCGGTCCAATGGGTCGGAACGATCACGCTGGCGCAAACCAGACCGATCCATGAAGAATAGAAATGTGTGGTGGCTGGCTTTTCGGTGCGTCCGAGGTGGCTGCTGAGCAATTGGAATATCGAACTGGTCAGCAGACAGCTGATCGGCAACAAAGCGGTCCAGCCCATACCGGTGCCCATCCCGTCGCCTGTATCCGTGCCGGACATGCCGGGGCGGACAATCATCACCATGCCGACAAAACCGCCGATTACAAACAGCCATTGGCGGGGGTGGATGCGCTCGCCCAGTATGGTCACGGCCAGAAATGTCACCAGCATCGGCGTGACCATCAAAATGGCGGTAAATTCGCCGACTTGCACCACTTTGAGGCTGTAAAAGGCCAAAGTCGTGCTGATGATCACCATAATGCCGCGCAGCAGTTGCATCAGAGGCTTGCCTGTCCTGAACAGATCGAGCCCGTGCAGCGGTACCAGAACGGCTGTGGTGGCAACGGCTTGCACCACATAGCGCACCCACAAAGCCATGATGGCCGGAACCGTCAGGATCACGAATTGTGCGACAGTATCAATCAGGGAGAAACAGGCCGTGGCCCCCAGAATACAGGCGATGCCGCCCAGTTCGGCAGATTTTGAATGGTTCACGTCAGGCGGCTTTCGGGTCTGGATTCAGGGTCGGGGCAGCATATTAAATCAGACAATACCACCATTGACATGGATGATCTGTCCGGTGATATAATTGGCTTCACCGCTGCACAGAAAACCGACCAGAGCCGCCACATCCTGCGGCTTGCCCTGCCGTTTGAACGGAATATGCTCCATCATCGGCTGCATCTCGTCATCGGTCAAAAACTGTTCGGTGTCCTTGTCTTTTTCGATCAATCCGGGCACCACGCAATTGGCTGTCACGCCATAGGGGGCCAGTTGCACGGCAATGGCGCGCAAAAAGGCTTCCGATCCCGCTTTGGCCGCCGCCGAGGCCGGATAGGTCGGGTAATTGGGGCGGAAAATATGCGCGTTGAGGGTGCTGATGGTGATCACGCGGCCATGCGGGGACCGGATCAGCGAAGGCCAGGCCCGCGAGACCAGCTCGAACAAGCCCGCCTGGATCACCTCGTAGCAGCGGTCGAACTGGTCACGGGTCAATTCGCCCATCGGGGCAATTTCGGGAAAACCCGCATTGGCCACCAGAATATCGATGCCGCCCCATTGCGAGACCACGCGATCAACCAGCATGGCCGCAGAAGCCTTGTCGCGCAGATCGGCGAGCAGGTAATCGGCTTCTGCCCCCAAAGCGCGCACCTCGGCCAGCACTTTTTCGCAGCCCGCGTGGTTTTCGCGGGCATGCAACAAAATGGCTGTGTCGGGGCCTGCCAGACGTTTGGCAATCGCCTTGCCGATGCCGCTTCCAGACCCTGTTACCAGAATACGTTTTTTCGCCATGATCGTCTTGCCTTATAAATTTGTTGACAAAAAGCGGCTGATTTCGGCAATCACCCGCTCGCGCGCCTGAAAATGCGGCACATGGCCGCAAGCCTCGATCATCACACAATCCACCGGACCACCGACCCCGTCACCGATATCGCGCAATTGCTGCGCGCTGCCATGGTCGTCATCCGCGCCTTGCATGGCCAGTACAGGGCAGGTAATGGCGGGCAGCATGTCGTGCATCGACCAATGAGCCAGCGTGGGCCGCAGCCATGTCTGCGCCCATTGTGTCACCATTTCACGGGTATTGGCCCCGTGGTGGCGGGCCAGCCCTTCTTGCAATTGCTGATCGGTCTGGAAACGCTCGTAAACGGCTGACAAGCCCTGACGGGTGACCGGCTCGAACATCACATGCGCGGCCTCTGTCACCACCGCTTTGATCGCGTCGGGGTAAAGGGCTGCGACCATCAAGGCAATGGTGCCGCCATCGCTGTGTCCCACGATCACGGGTTTGGAGATCTCGAACTGCATCAGCAGATCGGCCAGTGTATGGGCTTCCTGTATCAAAAAATCATCGGGGCGCGGCTCGTTGAGCGGTTCGGACAGGCCGTAGCCATAGCGGTCATAGACCAGCGCGGGCAGGCCGGTCGCCTCGCACAAAGCCTGCGGAAAATCCCGCCATTGCGTGATGCTGCCGAGCCCTTCGTGCAGGAAGACCAGCACGGGTGTATCCGCGCTCCATTGCCCTAAAGTGCGCACGCGCAGACGATGCCCGCCTGCATGGCAGTCACTGTCGCGCGCACTCAGATCAATCGCCATCAATCCATGACCTGCTGGCCGCCGTCGATGCCGATGGTCTGGGCGGTGACATAGCCGTTGCACATCAGATACATGGCCCCCATCGCGCCTTCTTCGGCGGTGCCGATCCGTCCGGTCGGCAGGCGGGCGGCCATGCGGGCAATCCGCTCGGCCTTGTCATGCGAATGCAGCACATCGTTGAGAGGGGTATCCATCAAGCCGCAGGCGATGGTGTTGACGCGTACGCCCTGTTCACCGAAGTCGAGCGCCAAAGAGCGGGTCACCGCATTCAGCGCACCATTGATGCTGGCCCCCATCATATAGCCTTTGACAGGACGCGCCGCCGCCACACCCGAGAAAAATACGATGCTGCCGCCGCGCCGGATCAGGGGACGGCAATCAAATGCCGCCCAGAAGGGCCCCCAGAATTTCGAGTTGAACGCTTCATGGGCATTTTCCTCGGTCAACTCATCATAGACGAACGGTTTGACGGTCGAACCGGGCATGACCAGATGGTCGAAGGGGGCATGTTGCTCCATGAACGCTTTGACGGCGGCGCGGTCCTCGATGCTGAGTGCCGTATAGGGCACTTTGACACCCGATTTGGCCTCGAGCGATTGTGCCGCCGCGGCCAGAGTCACGGGATTGCGTGCGGCAATGGCAACCTGCCCGCCGGCCTCCAGCACCGCTTCGGCGGTCGCCAGCCCCATGCCGTAAGATCCGCCGATAATCAGGACTTTTTTGTCTTTTAATGAAAATAACACGCTCATCTCCGGTTTTACGAGGCATTGTCTGGTGAAAACACGACTTCTTTGCTGATGAAGCCGTCAATGTCGGAACTGCTGAAGCCGCATTCAGCCAGAATGTCTTTGGTATGCGCCCCTTGCGACAGCGCCATGTGTCGGATTTCTGCACCCTGTCCGTCATAGCGGTTGGGATGGTTGACCAGTTTGACAGGGGTACCTTTGACGTCGAAATCCATGAAGGTGCCATTATAGACAACTTGAGGATTGCGGGCGAGGTCATCGAGATTGTCGACCCGCGCATACCACATTTTCTCGATGTCAAAAACCTCGCTCAAAGCGGAAAAAGTCCAGGATTTAACGGCTTTTGCCACGGCTTTTGCGTAAATATCGCGTTCGAAATAGGTGTTTTTGCCGATCAAAGCAGCGATGTCATCCGATTTCAGGGCGCGGGCGAGCTTTTCCGGCGGGTTGAGCGAGATGGCGATATGCCCGTCGGCAATCTCGTAGACCCCGTAAGGAGCCTCGTGGAACCATGTGCCCAGATGATCGTCACGGTCGATCATGCTGTCCTGCCCGTTGACCGCGTAATAGGTCACCAGCGACTCGGTCTGCAAATCGATGCCAGACGCCAACAGGCTCGATTCCACCCGCGTGCCTTGCCCCGTTGTCAGCCATTTCGCATAGGCCCCGACAATGCCGAGCGCGAACAAAGCCGCGCCGTGCTGGTCGGCAATCGCAGACCCGATGGGAGTAGGACGGTGCGCACCGCCGCCAGTGGTCGAAATCAGGCCCGACATGGCCTGAATCAGCAAATCCTGTCCGGGCCGTGTCGCATAGGGGCCGGTGGCCCCGTAACCCGAGGCCGAGGCATAGATGATGTCGGCCTTGCGGGCCTTGATGTCCTCATACCCGAAGCCAAGCCGGTCGAGCGTGCCGGGACGGAAATTTTCGGTGACCGCATGCGCGCTGTCGATCAGGCGGTGCACGATCTCTCTGGCGTCGGGCTTTTTGAGATCCATGGCAATCGAGCGCGAATTGCGGTTGGCGCTGAGATAGAACGCGCTGACGCCGTTGACCTTGGCTCGGTTGGCGCCGGCCCAATGCCTTTCGTAAGCCCCTTGCATCGGCTCGATCTTGATCATATCCGCGCCCATATCCGCCAGATATTGCATGGCGGCCGGACCCTGGAGAAAGTGACAGAAGCTAACGATTTTCATTCCATTGAGCAGCACGGTCGGTTTCCTCACCTGTCCAGAATGTAATTGATTACGCCGCGGGTTCAACCGCGGGATCGGACGAGATCAAGTTCGGTAGTATTGCCGAACCCAAGCCTGATTTTGTCTCTCTTGTTGGATGATAATGTGATCAATTTATAAAATTCGTCAATCTGATGCGGCATCTATTCATAATTTTTTGCAATCCCGGTTTTCCGCAAGCCCGCAATGCGGACGTTCCAAAGCGGCACTGTGGGGTAATTATAAAGAAATCAGACAAAATTTATGAAAATTACATTGTTTTGCAAATAAATTTCATGCATGTCTGCATGATCTTGTTGAACGGGATCACAAAACGGAGTGGGTCGATGCGGTTCGGGCGGATGCTTACAGTAGTCGGCGCACATGCCGAAGGGGAGTTGAACGAGGTCATTACCGGCGGTGTCGTCGATGTGCCCGGTCACACCATGTTTGACAAAATGCGCTATCTGGAACAGCACGGCGATCAGGTGCGGCAATTATTGCTGAATGAACCGCGCGGCAAAATCAACCAATGCGTCAATCTGGTGCTGCCGACCAGCAATCCCGAGGCCGATATCGGCTTTGTCATTATGGAATCGGATTTTTACGTGCCGATGTCGGGCACCAATACGATCTGTACGGTGACGGTCATTCTGGAAACCGGCATTTTGCCGATGCAGGAGCCGGTCACCCATTTCACGCTCGAGGCCCCCGGTGGTTTGGTCAAGGTGCGGGCCGAATGCGAGAATGGCAAGGTCAAGAAAGTGGCCTTTGCCAATGTTCCCTCTTTCGTGTTCGGGCTGGATCTGCCCGTCGAAGTGGCGGGATATGGCACGGTCACTGTGGATGTGGCCTATGGCGGCATGATCTATGCGATGGTCAACGGCGCGTCATTGGGCCTCAAAGTCTCCAAGGACGAAGCGCGCGATCTGGTCGAACTGGGCGAGAAGATCAAAGCGGCGGCCGCCGAGCAAATCCCCGCCGTGCATCCCGAAAATCCGGACATCCACACCATCAACCAAACCCTGTTTGCCGGACCTTTCGTGGACAAGGGGGCTGAAATCCACGCCCATAATGCGGTAATCGTGTCGCCCGGCCGTATCGACCGTTCGCCCTGCGGCACCGGCACCAGCGCCCGGATGGCCATCATGCATGCCCGCGGCCAGATGAAAATGGGCCAGACTTTGGTGCATGAATCGCTGATCGGAACCAAATTCTATGGCCGTATTCTGGAAGAATTGACCATGAATGGTGCGCCCGCCATCAGGCCGGAAATTGCAGGACAGGCATGGATTACGGCCTTCCACCAATATGTGCTTGATCCGACCGATCCGTTCCCGAACGGCTTCAGGCTGGGTGATTTGTGGTTGGGGAGCTGACGCGAATGAAGGCAGCCAAAACCAAAACCGGCAACGATGAGGGCAATATCCGGCTGGTCGATGTGGCCAAGCGTGCCGATGTATCGGTGGCCACGGTTTCGCGCGTGATGAACACGCCGCAAGTGGTGCGGCCCGATGTGCGCCAGCGCGTCAATGATGTGATCAAGGAAATGGGCTATACCCGCAATGCGGCGGCCCGTGCCTTGCGCTCGCAATCCAACAGGTTGTTCGGGGCCTTGGTGCCGACCCTCAATCAGGCGATCTATGCCGCGATGATCGACGCCCTGCAACGGCGGCTGTCGGAAAAGGGCTATCTGCTGGTGGTCGGCCAGACCGATTTTTCACCCGAAACCGAGTTGTTGCATGTCAATGCGCTGATCGAGCATGGGGCGGAAGCGCTGGTGCTGGTCGGCCATGCCCATTCGCCAGAGCTTTATCAACTGCTCGAGCGCAAGAAAATTCCTTTCATCAACACCTATACCTATTCGCCCGACAGCGGACATCCGTGCGTTGGGTTCGATAATGCGCTGGCGACACGGCAAATGGCCGATTTCGTGATGGATCTCGGCCATCAGGATGTGGCAATGATTGTCGGAATCACCAAAAACAACGACCGTGCCACCGAGCGGCTAGAGGGAGTTCGTCAGGCTATTGCGGCGCGCGGCATGACCCTCAATCCAGATTATGTGTTCGAGAGCCGCTACACCATCGACGGTGGCCGCCATGCCATGCGGCAATTGTTGCGGCTGGAACGGCCCCCGACCGCCGTGCTGACCGGCTCCGATGTACTGGCTTTCGGCGCGCTGGTGGAATGCAAGGCGCAAGGGATCGCGGTGCCCGAACAGGTGTCGATTGTCGGTTTCGACGATATGGAATTTGCCGCCCATCTCGATCCGCCTTTGACGACTTTGCAGGTGCCGGTGGCCCAGATGGGGCAGAATGCGGCGGATTATCTGCTGGCCTGCGTGGCCAACGAACCGCGCTATGATCAGGTCGAGCTGGAAACGCGGCTGGTGGTGCGCAAGACCACGGCCAAGCGCAAATAGTCTTTCTGCAATGGCTCCCCGCATAGTCCTGCGCATAGTCATGCGCACAGTCTTGCATTCATAGAGTTTGCAGGCAGGCGTTTGGCTGTAAACAAAAAATGTAAACGATTACGAATTTTTGCTTGGTGATCCGGCCCGCCAGGGGCATGATCGGATCAGGCACGGCATAGGGCGACGGAGTCGCGGGCAAGGGAATGGAAACAGTGAGCACTCTTCTTCTGACACAGATTGATGACGGCGTGGCGGTGGTCAAATTGAACAATCCGCCTTTGAACCTTGTGACGCTGAACCTGTCGCGTCTGCTTTATGAGACAGTACAAGCACTTGCGGCCAATCCCGCCGTGCGGGTCATGGTGTTGACGGGCAGCGGCAACAAGGCTTTTTGTGTCGGGTCAGACCTGAACGAGTTTCCCGAAATGATGGCAGCCGGTGCCGTGGTGCCGAAAAAGCTGAAGATGGAGAATGATGCCTTTTCCGCCATTCGTGAATTTACCAAGCCCACCATTGCCGCGCTGAACGGGCTGGCCTATGGCGGCGGGCTGGAAATGGCCTTGTGCTGCGACATGCTGGTTGCCGAACAGGGCGGCAGGATTGCCTTGCCGGAAATCAAACTGGGTGTGTTTCCGGGCAGCGGCGGTACGGTGCGTATGACCCGCAGGATCGGCGAGAGCCGAGCCAAGAAAATGATGTTCACAGGCGAGCCTGTCACGGTCGAGGAGGCGCATCAATGGGGGCTGATCAACGATATTGTCCCGAAAGGCCATGCACTTGAACATGCCAAGGCTTTGGCCCGCACCATAGCGGAGCAGCCCAATATCGCCCTGCAACTGTGCAAGGCCTCTGCCAATATGAGCTTTGATATGGACGAAAAATCGGCCGTTTACGCCTCGCTTCCCATGAGCGAAAAGGCCTTTACCTCGCAAGATTGCAAGGAAGGTGTGCGGGCGTTTTTTGCCAAGGAAAAGCCCCGCTTCAGCCATTCCTGACCATGCAAGATCGGCGGGCAGAAATAATGTAATTGATTACATTTATGCTTGCGCCAGTCCGGCATTGGTGTCAGGATTGTTCAAATCAGTTGGAGAGATGACGATGAGCCGTTTCAAGAATTATAGCCCCCGCGGTGTTATTCCTGCCACTTTGCTGGCTTTCAATGATGATTATTCGATCAATGACAAGGAGACCGCCCGCCATTTGCGCCATGTCGCAGCGGTGCAGGGCCTCAATGCCATCACGGTCAACGGTCATGCCTCCGAAGTCCATGCCTGCACCTTCGAGGAGCAGCAGCATATTCTTGCGGTGTCGATGGCCGAAGTGGGCGACAAGATTCCGCTGATCAACGGCGTCTATGCCGACGGCACGCTGGAAGCGGTGCGGATTGCCAAAATGGCCGAGCAGGAAGGCGCATCCTGCCTTCTGGTGTTCCCGCCCAACTCCATGTCGATGGGTGGCCAGTTGCGGCCCGAAATGGCTCAGGTCCATTACAAGATGCTGGCCGATGCCACCGATCTGCCGATGATCCTGTTCCAGTATCCGATGTCGACCGGTCTGGGCTATCCGTTCGAGACCATGATGCGGTTGATCGAGGATGTGTCGTCGATCCGCGCGATCAAGGACTGGTGTGCCAATCCGATGCTGCATGAAAAGCATATCCGCACCCTGCAAAGCCTGTCGCGTCCCGTGACGGTGCTGACCACCCACAGCGCGTGGCTGATGGCCTCGCTGAGCATGGGGGCCGATGGCCTGTTGTCGGGCGCAGGCAGCGTGGTTGCCGCGCAACAGGTGGCCTTGTTCAATGCCATCAAAGCGGGTGATCTGAAGGTGGCACAAAGCATTAATGACCAACTCTATCCGATGCAGCAGGCCTTTTATGCCGAGCCGTTCCTCGATATGCACAACCGCATGAAGGAATGTCTGGTGATGCAGGGCTTGCTTGATCGGGCCGTTGTGCGTCCGCCATTGATGAAGCTGCGCGATACGGAACTGGCCTCTTTGCGTCATGCACTCGAGACGGCCGGTTTGTTGAAAGACCGCATCGCCGCCGAATAAGGGCGGCGGGTGACCCGCTCCATGCTTCGCCAGTTTTACGCCATTCATCCATGTGATTTTTGGAGATGCCCATGCTCGACCTCTTGAAAGGCACTCGGATCATCAGCTTCAACCATTTCCTTTTGGGGCCTGTCGGTGTGCAGCATCTGGCCGATATGGGCGCGGATGTGATTGCGGTGGAAACGGTCGGCGGAGCGTGGCAACGCCATTGGAGCGGGGCCAATGCCTTTCGCGACGAACAATCCATGCTGTTTTTGTGCGGCAACCGTAACAAGCGTTCGATCGCACTGGATTTGCGGCAGGACGAGGCCCGCGAGATTGCCTTGCAACTGATCGACACTGCCGATGTGGTGATGGAGAATTTCCGCCCCGGTGTGATGGAGCGGCTCGGTCTGGGCTGCGAGGCATTGCGCAAGCGTAAGCCTTCGCTGATTTACGGCTCGGCCACCGGTTACGGGCCGGATGGCCCCTATCTGGAAAAGCCGGGGCAGGATTTGCTGGTGCAGGCGCTGTACGGCCTGATGGCGATTACCGGCGGGGAGGAGACGGGTCCGCGTCCGGTCGGTGTTTCGGCGGGGGACCATCACGGGGCGGCTTTGTTTGCCATGGGGGTTCTGGCTGCTCTGGTGCGGCGCGGACGGACGGGCGAAGGTTGCCGCGTCGATGCCAATCTGATGCAATCGGTGCTTGATTTGCAGGCCGAACCGCTGACCGCCTGGCTGAATATGCCGAAAAAGCCGGATTCGATCCGCGCACCCGGCAATGTTGCGGGCTGGTATTATCCCGCTCCTTACGGGGTCTATGCCACCAAGGACGGTCATCTGGCGATCTCGCTGGGCTCATCCGAGTTGATGGCCGAGGTACTGGAAGAGCCGCTGATTGCCGGTTTTACCGGCGATGACCCATGGACCCGCAAGGGCGAACTGGCTGCCATTGTCAGCAAGGCGACACTCAAAAAGACCAATGCCGAATGGATGGCGGTGATGGAGCCGCGCGGCGTCTGGCATGCGCCGGTCAATGATTACGAGGACATACTCAATGATCCGCAGGTGCTGCATCAGGAGTGTTTTGTGACGGTGGAAGGGGCAGGGCCGAACAAGGATCGTCTGACCTTCCTCAACCATCCCTTGCGCTATGATGGCCAAGCCGCCGAAGTGGTTCTGCCACCGCAACCTTTGGGGGCGCAGACCGAAACCATCCTGCACGAATTGGGTTTTTCAGCCGAGCGCATAGCCGCGCTCAAAGACAACAAGATTATCGCATAACAAAACATCGACCCGAAAGGGCGGGAGGAAACCATGGGTGACTTTTATGTGAAAGTGGGCGACAGCGTGTCGTTCTCCAAGACGGTCAGTGAATCCGATGTCTATGGATTTGCGGGCATAACAGGTGATTTCTCCGGCAATCATGTCGACGAGGAGTTCATGAAAAAGTCGGCTTATGGCCGCCGCATCGCCCACGGGGCTTTGATGATCGGTTTCATGTCGACCTGCTCGACCAAAATGATCGAGCATTGCAACGGCACCGAAGGCGGAGAGACACCGGTTTCGGCGGGCTATGACCGCATCCGCTTGCTGGCGGGCGTGCCGTTCGGCGATACGGTGTTTCTGACCTATACGATTGCCGAGATCGATCCGGTCAAGCGGCGGTCTGTCGCCAATATCGAGGTCAAAAACCAGCATGGTGTGATGGTGGCCGTGGCCCAGCACATTCTGCGTTGGGTGAAAAATCCCTGATCCGACCACTTACTCCTTCATCCGGTTTCATAGCATAAGAGGATAGCCATGCGTCTTTCCGATAAAGTCTGTATCGTCACAGGGGGTGCTTCGGGCATCGGTCTGGCCACTTGCGACGTCTTTGCCCGCGAGGGTGCCAAAGTGGTGATTGCCGACCGTGATCTGGCTGCGGCCGACAAGGCGGTAGCCGCGCTGGTCCAAAAAGGCGGCAAGGCGATTGCCGTGCAGTGCGATGTCTCCAATGCCGAAAGCGTTGCGGCGATGATTCAAGCCACCGTGGCCGCCCATGGCCGTCTGGATGTGATCGTCAACAATGCCGGATACGGCATCGCCGGCTCGTTGTCCGAGACCTCGGATGAAGATTGGGAAGCCCTGATGGGCGTCAATGTGCGCGGCGTGTTCTTGTGCTGCAAACATGCGATCAAGCAGATGCAGAAAAACGGCGGCGGCACCATCGTCAATGTCGCCTCTGTGGTGGCGGCAGTCGGTATCCGCAACCGCGCGGCCTATGTGGCGTCCAAGGGCGCGGTGGCGGCGATGACCCGTTCGATTGCGCTGGATTATGTCGCAAGCCATATCCGTTGCAATGCGATTGCACCCGGCACCATCGACACGCCCTATTATACCGAAATTCTCGCCAAGGCGGCTGATCCGGTCGCCATCCGGCAGGGGCTGGAAGCGCGCCAGCCTATGGGCCGTCTCGGCACACCCGAAGAAATCGCCAACGGCATTCTGTTTCTGGCTTCCGACGAAAGCTCGTTTGCCACCGGCTCGATCCTCACGATTGATGGCGGCATGACAGCGCAGTAATCACAATCTTTGCTTTCGAAGCGGGGAGCCGGTGGCCCCCCGCTTTTTTTATGGTGCTTGCCGGACGGGCGCGGCTGGCCCACAGTTGGCGGGCGTTTGTATCGGGGGGCATCATGATCGAACTGACAGCGGACCATCTGCGCGATGTGGTGTCATGGCTGGAACAGGACCGCCCTCTGGCCAACCAAACCGTACAGCAACGCGCCCGCTGGATCGTGCTTGATACCTATGGCTGCGTGCTGGCCGGATTGCGGGCCGAACCCGTGCGCGGGATTGCAAAGACTTTTGCCGATCACGATGCCGGTCCGGTCATGATGGGTGGTGCGGCGGGCCTGTCGGTGCTGTCCGCCGCGCAACTGTTTGCCGCGGCGTCCTGTTGGGACGAAGCCTGCGAGGGCCATGCCGGAGCCCATGGACGCCCCGCTTTGGCGGCTTTGGCGGCCCTTTACCCGCTGTGCCGTGACAAGACCCTGGGCGGGATGCTGGAGGCTTTGATTGTCGGCTATGAAGTCGGGGCGCGGCTGGGCCATGCCTTGCGCATCAAAAAGGGCATGCATGTCGATGGCAACTGGCCCGCTTTGGGAGCCGCAGTCGCAGCAGGACATGCGCTGGGGCTGACGCAAGACCAGATGATCACCGCTGTCGGGATCGTGGCCTGTCAGGTGCCGATGAGCCTCTATCTGCCGGTGCGGGCGGGGGCGACCAGCCGCAATACCTATCTGGGTCATGCCGCAGTTTTGGGGATCCAAAGCGCGTGGTCGGCTTTGGCAGGCGTGACGGCTCCCGAAGGGGGGTTGATGGATTATGCCCGCATCGGCCTGTCCCGCGAGACGGTCGATTGGATCGGGGCAGGCCATTATGAAATTCTGAACGGCTATTTGAAGCCCTATGCGGCGGTCCGCCATGTCCATTACGGCGCCAATGCCGCCCAAATCCTGCGCCTCAGGTTCGCGCCAGAGCAGATCGAGCGGATCACACTGGATATTTACGAGGAAGCGACCATCTATTGCGGCAACCGCAATCCGGCCACGCCGATTCAGGCGCAATTCTCGCTGAGTTTCGGTGTCGCCGCCGCACTGGCCTTTGACCGGCTGGATGCCGAGGTCTATCGCGCCGGATTGTTCGATGATCCCTTGTTGCGTCATCTGGAATCGCTGGTCGAGATCAGGATCGATCCTGAACGCACAAGCCGCAACGCCCGTGGTGCCACCGTGTCGGTGCTGGTGGACGGCCAATGGCATACAGAGGCGGTGGATGCCGTCTGGGGGGATCGGGCCTGCCCGTTGACGCCAAGGCAGGTCGAAGACAAATTCATCGCCTATGCCGCCCCGAGCCTGGGTGACGCGGAAAGCCGCACAGTGGCGCAACGGATTCTCACCGCTGAATTGTCCACGCCGATGCGTGATATCTGGACGGTTTAAGCCCTGGTTTGAACGAGCGTCGCCGCCAGTTGCGGTGCGGCTTTGGCAAACAGCGGGGCGGGGGCAATGCCTTGTTCGCGCATCAGCCACCACGCGCAGCAGATGTTGGAGGACAGGAACGGCGGCACGGAGGCGCCGGCCCGTTTGGCAATGGCGGGCAGGGTGATCATGCCGGTGCCGCTCATCACGATGGCATCAATGGAATCCATATCCACTTCGCTCAAGGATTGTTCGACTTCCTCTGTGCTCAGCTCATAGGCACGAAACGTGTCGGACACTTTGACAATCTGGGTGATCTGACAGCCCGCCTCCTGCCAATAGCGGGCCGCTTCGTCGGTCAGCCATTGCGGATAGGGCGAAAACAGGCAGATGCGCTTGGCCTTGAGGGCTTGCAGGCTTTTGCGGATGGCATTGCTGGCGGTTTCAACCGGCATGCCGGCCTGTCGGCTGAGTTGTTCGGTAAAGGCCTCGTCGCCTTGCGGGCCGAGCCGGTAGCTGGGTCCGGTCAGCGCGACAATCATCGCCTTGATCGCCAGCGTGCCGAAGGATTTTGTTGCCGGCAGATAGGTGTCGAGATAGGCGCGGTTGCGCTGTTCCAGTGTGGTATCGGGCATGACCGGCAGACGGGTGGCAAACAGGCGCGCGCCTTCGGGCATCAGGCGGGCCATTTCCGGCTCCACCGTGGGATTGGCGGGCGGCACGATCAGCCCGAGGGCGGGCAGTTCGGTCAATTGATCAAGATCACTCATGACTGGTGTGCCTCGTTGTGGGACCTGTCGAGCATGTCGAGCATGGCGGCGGTGGCGAGATAATCGGTGGCGGCCTGTTTGTCGGAGGCAATCTGCCGGATGGTGTCGAGCCAGCCTTCGCCGCCGGAAATATTGCGGTCTGTGCGCGGGATCAGCATCTCTTCTGCGATGCGCTGGCGTTGGCGTGCAGCCGCCTGCACAGGTTCGGGCCTGTTATCGCGCAAGGCGGTGATGATGGCCTTGGCGAGGCAATCCGCATCATGGATGCCGCAATTCATGTTCATGCCGCCTCTGGTATTGGTGACATGCGCGCTGTCACCCGCCAGAAAAGCCCTCCCGACCGCAAAGTGCGAGGCGACACGGCGGCTGGCCCCATAGACATCGCGTCCGACAATGGCGGGCAGTCGGGTCCAGGTCGGCATGACGGCCTCGATCTGCGCGCTGACCCATGTATCTTGCAATGCATTCTCGTCAGAGACCGTATCGGGCACGCGGATGATGATGCGCCAGCAATCGGGCATTTTGAGAAAGCTCAGCGATTTGGAACCGTTGAACAGATATGTGATCGGCGCAATTGTCGGCAGAATGGGATCGAGATCATCGGTTGTCATCACCCGCAGGATTTTGGTAGGGTAGACCATGCCGTCAAAATCAATCCCCAAGGTTTGGCGCACCGCACTGTTGGCCCCGTCGGTGCCGAGCAAGTAGCTGCCGGTGATGCGGATGTCCTGCCCGTGACGGGTGGCAATGGCCGTGATGCTGTTCCCGCTCTGTTCGATGCCATGCACATCGGCCTCGAACAGCGTGGTGGTGTTGGGCAGAGCCCGGAATTTGGAAAGCAGGGTGGGCGTCAGCTTGGATTGTTCCAGATGCAGGCGAAACGGAAAGCGGGTTTTGTCGGCCAGATCGGCCAGTGTGAATTCGGCAAAGGGACCGTCCACATTGCGATACTGGATACGGTGCACCAGTTCGCCTTGGGTGAGCAGTGGCTCGATGGCGCCGAGCTTGTCGATGATTTCGAGTGTCGGAGGATGAAAGGTCGAGGCTTTGGACGCGGTGTTGAGGCTGTCGCGCTTTTCCAGCAACACGACATGGACGCCTGCCTGCGCAAGGGTGAGGGCAGCCACCAGCCCGACCGGTCCGGCGCCTGCCACGATCACCTGTGTCGAGATGCTGCTGTTGGGAGTGCTCGCCGTCATATCCTCGGGACCTTTATTCTTGTTCGCTGAAGGCCATGGCGCGGCCGCAATCGCGGCTCCATGACACCATGACAAGTGAACCGCGTTGCAGATCGCGCAATCCGTCCTTGAAACTCGTGCGCGCCATAAAGCCCGACGAGCCTCCCAGCGACAGCCGCAATTTTGTGTGATCGCCGAAATAGATCAGCTCTTCGATCCGCGCCTCGAATTGATTGGTTTCGGGTCCGCTCGCGCCCACCATCACGCGTTCGGGGCGCAGCGACAGCACCGCTTTCGCCCCGACAGCCAGATCATCCGCCAATCGCGCTTCGATCTGCGTGCCGTCTTCGAGCATCATCCGGCAATAGGTTGCATCGCGGCTTGCAACGGTGCCGACAAGCCGGTTGTTCTCGCCGATGAAGGAAGCAACAAAGGCATTGGCAGGCTCTTCGTAAATGGTGGCGGGGGAGGCCAGTTGCTGGATGCGGCCCTGATTGAACACCGCAACCCGATCCGACATGGTCAGCGCTTCGCTCTGGTCGTGGGTGACATAGACCACGGTGACGCCGAGTTGCTCGTGGATATGTTTGATCTCGATCTGCATATGCTCGCGCAATTGCTTGTCGAGCGCGCCCAAAGGCTCGTCCATCAGCACCAGCTTGGGCTGGAACACCAAAGCACGCGCCAGCGCGACGCGCTGTTGCTGGCCGCCCGAGAGTTCCGAAGGTCTGCGTTCGCCCAAGGGGCCGAGTTTGACCATATCGAGCGCGGCTGTGATGCGCTGGTCGCGTTCGGCACGACCGATCCCCTGCATCTCCAGCGGGAAGGACAGGTTGCCCGCCACGCTCATATGCGGAAACAGAGCATAGTTTTGAAACACCACGCCGATGCCGCGTTGATGGGCGGGGACATGGTTGAGCAGTCGGCCATCCAGCGTGATGGTGCCGCTTGTTGGCTCCTCGAACCCTGCCAGCATCATCAGGCTTGTGGTTTTGCCTGATCCCGAGGGCCCGAGCAGCGTGACGAATTCGCCGCGCTCGATGGTCAAATCCAGCCCGTGCACAACCGTGTTGATGCCGTCATAGCTTTTGGTGATCTGGTCAAAGACGACAATCGGATCGGACATCTTGCTCCTCATGGCGTGCGGTGCGTGGGAGGGAGGGTGTGGCGGGCGGCGCGGTTGCGGATGGTTTCATTGATCATCAGCAGCAGCACCGACAGCAGGATGACAAGCACCGCTGCCGAGGCAATGGTCGGGCTCAAGAATTCGCGGATGCCCGCATACATCTGGCGCGGCAAAGTGAACTGGTCGGGGCTGGCGATGAACAGCGCGACGATCAGCTCGTCAAACGAGGTGGCAAAGGCAAACAGCGCGCCGGTCGCCACGGAAGGCGTGATCAACGGCAGAACCACCCGGTAAAAACTCTGTATCGGATTGGCCCCGAGGCTTGCAGAGGCGCGCAACAGGTTGGGATCGAACGACTGCAACGAGGCCAGCACCGTCAGCAGCACATAGGGTACAGACAGCACCGTATGCGCCAGCACCAGCCCTGTCAGGGTGCTGCCCAGCCCGACGGCCGAGAGCGAGAAATACAGCGCAATGGCGGTGACAATCACCGGCGTCACCATCGGAAGCGACAACAGGGCCAGCACGAAGGCCTTGCCGCGAAACCGGCCGAGATAGAGCCCGATGGCTCCCAATGTGCCCAGTGAGGTGGCAATCAGCGTGGTCAGGATGCCGACAACGAAACTGTTATAGGTGGCCAGCAGCCAGCGTTGCGAGCTGAAGAAATCCGCATACCACCGCCAAGAATAGCCCGGGGTCGGCAAGACCAATAATTCGCCGGAAGACAGCGACAGCGGAAATACCACCAGAATGGGCGCGACCAGAAACACCAGCAACACGCTTGTCACGCTGTAGAGAATCAATCGTCCGGTGGTCGGTCGCTGTCTGGCGGGGAGGATAGTTGATGCGGTCATGGCTAAACCCTGACCCCGCCTGCGCGGAAACCGGGCACCAGCAGCCAGGCAATCGCCACGAGAATTCCGGTCATGCCCATCAGCAGGGCGGCCAAAGCGGCAGCAATGCCCCAATTGACCGAGGTATTGGTGAAAAAGGCGATGAAATAGCTGATCATCTGGTCGCCCGACCCCCCAACAAGCGCGGGGGTGATGTAGAAGCCGACCGAGAGCATGAACACCATCAAAGCCCCCGCTGCGACACCGGGCATGGTGAGCGGCAGATAGATGCGCAAAAACCGCCGCCAGCCGGGCGCACCCAGCGAGGCCGCCGCACGCATATAATCGGGCTTGATGCCTTTCATGACGCTGTAGAGAGGCAAAATGGCAAAGGGCAGCAGCACATGCACCATCGCCAGATAGACGGCAAAGCGCGTGAAAATCATCGTCACGCGCTGGTCTACAAGCTGCAGCGAGACCAGCAAAGCATTGATGGGGCCTTCGCGCTGCAAGATGATGAACCAGGCGGTGGTGCGCACCAGTATCGAGGTCCAGAACGGGATCAGCACCAGCATGATGCCGATATTGGTCCAGACCTGCGGCAGGATCGACAGCGTATAGGCAACCGGATAGGCCAGCACGGCGCAGATCAGCGTGACAACAAGGCTGATTTCAAAGGTGCGGACAAACAGTTTGACAAAGACCGCCTCTTCCTCCGCCGTCGGCACGACCGCGCCATCGGGACCGAGTTTCAGATC
>Ga0114972_10000423_pt1 | contig 31497 bp, 27 predicted proteins | sample M_140807_EF_Meta_FD_87354 | JGI IMG/M metagenome (GOLD analysis project Ga0114972, IMG submission 87354) | Freshwater microbial communities from Lake Montjoie, Canada to study carbon cycling - M_140807_EF_MetaG | ecosystem: Environmental > Aquatic > Freshwater > Lake | place: Lake Montjoie...
CCACGATGTCCTGATGCACACGCAGCGGCACGCGGGAGAGTGCCTGCTCGACCTGTACCGGGTCGGGAAGGATCTCGAGGAAGTTGCTTCCCGACATCCACAACACATCGAGTTCGCCCCGCAACGCAGCATCGGGAATCTCGGCGGCGGTCATCCCGCTATGGGCCGGGACCTCGAAGCCCCATCGTTCGGCGAGCCTCGCGGCATTGGTCGGCGTGGGCGCGAGTCCACCGGGTAGTGCAGTGGCATAGGCGCCCATCTCGGCACCGCCCTGCACGCCGGAATGTCCGCGCAACGGCATGAGGCCTGCGCCGTCGCGACCCACGTTTCCGCGGGCGAGTCCCAGGTTCACGATGCCGCGAACACCTTGGTCGGCGTGGCGATGCTGGGTGATGCCCATCGACCACAGAAGGATCGAGGCATCGGAACGTGCGTATTCGTCGACGAATGCCTCGAGTTGCAGTGCGCTGACTCCGGCGTCGGCCAGCAGTTCATCAAGTGACAGCGAACCGAGATGTTCGACGAGTTCCGACCATCCCTCGGTATGCGCATCGATGAACGACTGATCAACATCGCCGCGTTCGATGAGCCGCTTCAGCGCGGCATCGGCCAGCGCCACATCGCCGCCGGGGCGTACCGGCACGTGGAGATCGCAGATCTTCGTGCCGAACATGGCCGACTCGGCGTTGCTCGGCACCCAGTAATGCTCGAGGCCGGGCTCGAGGTACGGGTTGATGACAACCACCCGAGCACCGTTCTTCTTGGCCATGTAGAGGTACTTCATGAACACCGGCTGGTTGTTGGCCGGGTTCGCCCCCCAGATCACGATGAGCTTCGAGATGAGCACATCGCTGAGCGAACAGGTGGTGGCCGCAGCCCCGATGGTGGCTTTGAGTGCAGTGGTTGATGGCGCATGACAGGTGCGAGCTGCGGAATCCACATTGGCAATACCCATAGCCCGGGCGGCTTTCCCGGCCACGTAATAGGTCTCGTTCGTGATGCCGCGACTGGTTATGAACATCGCGCTGCGGTCAGGGCCTGCAGTGCGCAACCCCTGCGCCAGAGCCTCGAGCGCTTCGTCCCACGTGATGCGCTGGAAGCCCTTCTCCCCCGCTCGTCGCCGCATGGGATGGGCGAGTCGACCGAGTTCACGCAGTTCGGTACTGGAGCGTCGGCCCAGCGACGCTGCGTCGGCCAGCAATGAATGGTCGAGCGGATCGGCGCAGTTGAGTTCGAGCAGACGCAAGCGCGTGAGACACAGATGCACGCCGTCGATGGTCCAGTCGTGCAGACCGGCAACACCAAGCGCACACCCGTCGCAGACGCCCTTGGTGAGCAGCTTCCATGCGTAACGGGCGTGCTTCTTATTGGTCCACGCCACTTTGGCCATGTCACCGAAGTGATTCGGTTTCTGCAGACCGATGCCGTTGGGTCGGGGGCTGACCCACAGATCAGGATGGAATCGCTTGGCCATGGGAACCTCAGAACTCCGGAGCGGTGTAGACGTTGAACGATTGGTCGCGGACGAATCCGCACAGGGTGATGCCGGCCCGCTCGGCGGTGTGCACGGCCAACGCCGAGGGAGCAGAAACTGCCAGCACCAGTTCGAAGCCGGCGGCCCACGCCTTCTGCACCATCTCGAACGAGGCCCGGCCACTCACGAACAGGCCGTGCCCATGAGCCGGCAGTTCGCCATCGAGCAGAAGACGACCGACCACTTTGTCGACGGCGTTATGACGACCGATGTCCTCGCGCACGAGATCGATATCTCCCTCGCGTTCGAATGCGGCGGCGGCATGCACCGAGCCGGTCCGGTCGAACAGTTCCTGCGAGGCGCGCACATCTTCGACCACGCCGAGCAGCACGCCGAGATCCCACGGCTCATAGGTCGGAACTGGTGCGAGTCGATCGGTGAGTTCATCGAGCTGCACCGAACCGCAGATGCCACATGAGGATGACGCGGTGGAGAGTCGGGGCGCTGGTTCGGGCGCACGACCACCCGTGTCGACACTGACGACGTTGAACTCGGTCTCCACCGCCGAGCCGGTGCCGCAGTAGCGACAGGACAACACCGGTGCTCCACCGAGCAGACCATCGGTGAAGCACAACCCCACTGCCAGTTCGAAATCATGACCGGGCGTACGCATGGTGGTGCCGACGAGATTCCCGTCGAGGCGGATCTCCAACGGCTCCTCGATGATCACCTCATCGGGTCGACGACCAGAGGGCCCAGAACTGCCGACCGAGCCGCCAACCGAGCCGCCCGCAGCATCATCAACGGGGTCGCCGATCGTGACCCGACGGGCCAGCAGTGTCTCGGTTCGTCGTCGGGCCATGGCGTTCACCGTAGTGATCCGGAACGCGCAACGGGGCACCCACTTGGGCGCCCCGTTGTACGAACTGCGTTCAGGTGGATCAGTAGTCGTCCATACCGGGCATACCGCCACCGGCACCACTCTCGGGCTTGTCGACGATGACAGCCTCGGTGGTGAGGAACAGCGCAGCGATAGAGGCTGCGTTCTGCAGGGCCGAACGGGTGACCTTGGCGGCATCGATGATGCCGGCCTTCACGAGATCCTCGTACTCGCCAGTGGCGGCATTGAGGCCCTCGCTGGCCACGGGGAGGTTGCGGACCTTGTCGACCACAACGCCACCTTCGAGGCCGGCGTTCGTGGCGATCTGCTTGATGGGCTCCTCGAGCGCATGGGCCACGATGCGAGCGCCAGTGGCCTCGTCGGGATCGAGGCTCTTGAGCATCTCGAGCACGCGGGCCTGGGCACGCAGCAGCGTGACGCCACCACCGGCGACGACACCCTCTTCGATGGCGGCCTTGGTGGTGCTCACGGCATCTTCGATGCGGTGCTTGCGCTCCTTGAGTTCCACCTCGGTGGCGGCGCCGACCTTGAGCACAGCCACGCCACCGGACAGCTTGGCGAGACGCTCCTGGAGCTTCTCACGGTCGTAGTCGGAATCGGTGCGGTCGATCTCGGACTTGATCTGGGCCACGCGACCGGAGATGTCGGCTTCAGCGCCGGCGCCTTCGATGATGGTGGTCTCGTCCTTGGTGATGATGACCTTGCGGGCACTGCCGAGCAGGTCGAGGGTGGTGTTCTCGATCTTGAGACCGACATCCTCGGTGATGACCTGACCACCGGTGAGGATGGCCATGTCCTGCAGCATCGCCTTGCGACGATCTCCGAAACCGGGAGCCTTGACGGCCACGGAGTTGAACGTGCCACGGATCTTGTTGACGACGAGCGTGGCGAGTGCCTCACCCTCGATGTCCTCGGCGATGATGACGAGCGGCTTGGCGGCCTGCATGACCTTCTCGAGCACGGGCACGAGATCGCGGACAGCGGTGATCTTGGATCCGACGAAGATGATGTACGGATCCTCGAGCACGGCTTCCATGCGCTCGGTGTCGGTGACGAAATACGGCGAGATGTAGCCCTTGTCGAAGCGCATACCCTCGACGAGATCCATCTCCATGCCGAAGGTGTTGGACTCCTCGACGGTGATGACGCCGTCCTTGCCCACCTTGTCGATGGCTTCGGCGATCATGGCGCCAACCTCGGGATCGGCGGCGGAGATGCCGGCGACCTGGGCGATCTGGCTCTTGTCCTCGACCTCGGCGGCGACATCGTGGATGGCGGCGACGGCCTCGGCCACAGCAGCTTCGATGCCCTTCTTCAGCGACATCGGATTCGCACCGGCAGCGACGTTGCGCAGACCTTCACGCACCATCGACCAGGCGAGCACGGTGGCGGTGGTGGTGCCATCGCCGGCGACATCGTCAGTCTTCTTGGCGACCTCTTTGACCAGTTCGGCGCCGATGCGCTCGAAGGGATCCTCGAGCTCGATCTCCTTGGCGATCGAAACACCGTCGTTGGTGATCGTCGGGGCGCCCCACTTCTTGGAGAGCACCACGTTACGGCCCTTCGGGCCGAGGGTGACGCGCACGGCGTCAGCCAGTTGGTTCATGCCTCGTTCGAGGCCACGACGAGCCTGCTCGTCGAATTCAATGAGTTTTGCCATTAGAAAATCCCTTCGGGGGTCTGTCGCAGTCTCCGGCGGAAGGTGGCGAAGGCCACCTTCGGAGTTAGCAGTCTCCTACGGAGAGTGCTAACAGGAAACCACCGTCAGGGCGCAATCGCAACCTGAGCGAAGAGGATTTCGCGATTCGGGACCAGAAAAGGGTCAGAAACCGCCGGCCACGGCCTGCATGATCGACACGGTGACACCGTCGGGAACCGGCGTGGCGAGGCTGTCCATGAACCGGATGTCGTCGTCGTCCACGAAGATGTTGACGTAGCGAACGAGGGCTCCGGAGTCGTCGAGCAGCTTCGCCGAGAAACCCGGATGGGCGGCCTCGAGGCTGGCCAGCACCTCAGCCACGGTGGCGCCCTCGACCTTGACGGTGGACTGACCGGCGGTCATGGGGCGGAACACTGGTGGGACTCGAACGGTGACACTCATGGCGAACCTCGGGCGTGAGCTGCGGCGATCGGGGGCGATCGGCGGCAATCGGGTGATGACGACGGGCGAGAGCCTAGCGACTCGCCTTGCCAGCACACCGATGCTGGCCAAGGATGTTGGAGTGACACCTCCGACGATCCGCACCCATGTGGCCGCCGAGTTCCCACTCGACACCCTTGTGGCGGCCAAGGGATCGATAACGGTGTCGGTCTGTATTCCGGCCCGCAATGAGGAGCCCACTGTTGGCGCCATCGTGGGAGCCATTCGCAGCACGCTCGTCGACTCCCTCGGACTCGTCGATGAGATCATCGTGATCGACGACCACTCCTCTGATCGCACCGCCGAGCGCGCAGCCGAGGCCGGTGCTCGTGTCGTGCGCGCTGCCGAGGTATTGACGGCGTACGGCGAGGGCCACGGCAAGGGCGAGGCGCTCTGGAAATCGCTCTATGCATCCACCGGCGACATCGTCATCTGGTGCGATGCCGATGTGCGCGACTTCGACATCCGATTCATCACCGGTCTGCTCGGTCCGTTGCTCATCGATCCGGACCTCGGGTTCGTCAAAGGTTTCTACGAACGACCCGACGACGGTCAGGTTCGTGGCGGCGGACGCGTCACCGAACTCGTGGCCCGCCCACTGTTCACCCTGCTGCTGCCCGAACTGGCCGGCATCGTGCAGCCGCTGTCGGGCGAGTATGGCGGTCGACGAACTGTGCTCGAGCAGGTGCCGTTCGTCGAGGCCTATGGGGTCGACATCGCCATGCTCATCGATATCGCCGCCATGTTCGGCACGAACGCCATCGCCCAGGTTGATCTCGGCAAGCGAGTGCATCGCAATCGACCGCTCAACGAGCTCTCCCCCATGGCCGCCCAGGTCATGCAGGCCGCCCTGCGTCGTATTGCACCGGGCCTCGCTGCCGATCACGCCGTGCTCAATCCTCCCGATCTCGAGCCAATCGAAATCGTGTACCGGGAGCGACCCCCACTGGTCACGGTGCCGGAATACCTCGCCGCACATCCTCGCTGAGCATGACCTGATGTTTTGTCATAGGGTGTGACAATGGATTTCGGAATCATCTTCGCGAACGTCGGCCCCTACGTGAACCCCGAGGCCGCCGTCATCATGGGACAAGCCGCCGAGGCCAATGGCTTCGAGAGTCTCTGGACCGTCGAGCACCCCATCGTGCCGAAGGGCTACGTCTCGGAATACCCCTACAGCAAGGACGGGCGCATGCCCGGCGACGAGAAGGCGCCCGTGCCCGATCCGCTGGCCTGGCTCACCTGGGTCGGTGCGCACACCACCACACTCAAACTGGCCACCGGCATCCTCATCCTGCCGCAGCGCAACCCTGGCATCCTCGCCAAGGAATGTGCCACGATCGACATGCTCACCGGCGGTCGGCTCATCCTCGGCATCGGCGTGGGCTGGCTCCATGAGGAGTTCGACGCCCTCGGTGTGAGCTGGGACGACCGCGCCGCCCGCACCGACGACGATGTCGCCGCGCTGCGTGCCCTGTGGGAGCAGGAGACCTCCTCGTATCGCGGTACCCACAACGAGTTCACCGATGTGTACTCCTACCCCAAGCCCGCTAACGGCACCATCCCGATCGTGGTCGGTGGCCATTCCAAGCCCGCCGCCCGCCGGGCCGGTCGTCTCGGAAACGGATTCTTCCCTGCCGATTCGCGTCATCTGCCCGAGCTGATCCCGGTCATGCGGGCCGCTGCGGTCGAGGCGGGACGCGACCCCGATGCCATCGAGATCACCACCGGCGGCATGCCCACCCTCGACGGCCTCAAGGAACTTGCCGATATGGGCGTCACCCGTTTCGTGATCCCGCCGCTGTCGTACAACCCCAGCAAGCTGCATGAGGCGTTCGAGAAGTTCGCCGAGCAGTTCATCGGCAAGCTCTAGCAACTTCCCGATTCGCAGCACAGGGCCAGCCGCACCCGGTCTGCTGCGCCGCGTCGATCGGTCCCCGTCAGACGCTTCCGGCGAGTTCGGCGAGCACGAACTCGACCGCGCAACCGGACGGATCCTCCATCGAGCGTTGCTCGCCGAATCGTTCGAGCATCGATCGAACCCGCAGACCCTCCGGCAGCTCGGGCAGCGGATCCACGACCTCGCCCACCACAGCGAGGCACGGAACCCCGAGCTCGGCGGCGAGTGCGGCCACGCCGCCAACCACCTTGCCGTCGAAGGACTCGTCGTCGAGGAACCCTTCACCGGTGATGACCAGGTCCGCTCCCTCGATCGCCTCGGCGAGACCGAGCTCATCGGCGACCAGATCGAAACCGGGCACGAGCGTGGCCCCGATGGTGGCGAGACCCCCGGCGAGGCCACCGGCTGCGCCACCGCCGATGAGATCGAGCACATCGACACCCGACTCCGTCAGGTAGACCTGCGCCAGACGTTCGAGGCGGCGGCGCAGCAGCTCGACCTGGGCTCGTGTGGCGCCCTTCTGCGGGGCGAACACGGTGGCGGCGTCGACGAAGCTTGTGCGCACATCACAGGCCACCAGGATCTCGACACCGCGGAGACGCTGTGACGGATGCAGCGCCCGCAGCGCACCGAGACCACCGTCAGTTGTGGCCGATCCCCCGACCCCTACCAGCACACGACGAGCACCCGATTCCACGGCCGTGGAGATGAGCTCACCCACGCCGTAGGTCGAGGCCGCGATCGGATCATTGCCCTCAGCACCACCGACGAGGGTGAGTCCCGAAGCACGGGCCATCTCGATGACCGCCACGCCCCGCTCCAGCCGCCATTGCGCCTCGACCTCATCGCCGAGCGGGCCATCGACCACCGTGGTGCGATTGGGGCCGCCGAACACTTCAAGGAATCCTTCGCCACCATCAGCGAGCGGCAATCCGACCACTTCGTGGCCTTCAGACCGAAGCGCCTCCGTGATGGCCTTGGTCAACTGGCTCGCCGACGCAGTGCCCTTGAACTTGTCGGGTGCGACGAGGATACGCATGGCATAAGTAGAGCAGTCCGAACCGGGAACCGAGACGTCCGGCGGTGCAGCGACCCGGCATTGCGGGGACTCGGCATCGGAGACACCGCATTGCAGGGACATCGCATTGAAGGGACACGGCGGCGAAACCGGGTACTGCGTGCGGTGAGCGGTGAGCGGTGTTGTGCCTCAGGCGAGATCAGGGCCGGCGAGCACGAGCACCGTGGCGGTGCCGATCGGCGCAGGCGGCGGCGAGGGCAGTGCCTGCACCAACTGTGGGTCCTTGCCGAGCGCCACTGCTACCTGCTGGGCATCGGCCTTGGCGCCGGAGGTGTAGAAGATCTGGGTTTCGGGAACCACCGAGGGGGCGTCACCAATGGTGATCTGCTGGAACCCTTTGCTCTCGAGCACCGAGCGGTTCTTCGAGGCCACCATGCCACCGCCGGTGGCGTTGAAGACCGCCACCGAGATATCAGCGGCGGGACGCGCCGGCAACGTGGTGGTGGGCGCCTGCGTGGTCGTGGAACTGCTGACCGTGGGTTTGGAAGTGGCCACGAGACCACCGTCGGCGCTGTAGCCCTTGACCAGAAGGATCATGCCGACCAACAGCGCAGCGCTCACGAGCACGACACCGACTGCGGTGTCCCTGCGCGGCTGCGGACCACCCGCCGGGTTGGTCATCTCAGGAACCGGGAGGCTCGCTCACCTGCTGGGCATGCTCCTGACGAACACGACGACGACGATCACGGAGACGACGAAGACGACGCACTCCGAGCGGATCGTGGGCGTAGGCCGCCGGGCTCTCGAGCAGTTCACCGAGGATCTCGTAGTACCGATCGACCGAGAGTTCGAAGCGCTCCTCAATGAGCGATTCCTTGGGTCCGGTCTCGTGCCACCAGGACCGCTCGAACTCGAGGATCGCTTTGTCACGTTCGGTGAGTTCTACTCCGGTGATTTCCATCACCTGTGATGTTCGCCGCCCCGGGCCGAGAACACAAGCACCATCGCCAGCTTTTTTACGGCCACCGCTCGGGCCACGGGTATCGTCTGGCCGAATCCAAGGGGGATCACATGGGACCACTCGACGGCGTGACCATCATCGAACTCGCAGGACTCGGTGCATTGCCCTACGGAACGCTCAAATTGGCTGATATGGGTGCCGATGTCATCCGGGTGCATCCCACCACCGAGGTGCCCGCCGACAAGCCCACCAGCCGAACCAGTGAGTTCGACCGGGGTCGTCGTTCCATCGCCGTCAACCTGAAATCCCCCGAGGGGGTCGAGACCCTGCTGCGGCTCATCGAACGCGCCGATGCGTTCGTCGAGGCCTTTCGCCCCGGCGTGTGCGAACGCCTCGGCATCGGCCCCGAGGTGGCGCTGGCCCGAAATCCGAAGCTGGTCTACGGCCGCCTCACCGGCTGGGGACAGGAGGGCCCGTTGGCCCATGCCGCCGGACATTCACTCAACTATGAGGCCATCACCGGAGCCATCGGTTCGATCGGTGTGGCTGGTCAGCCGCCAGTGCCGTTGCTGCAGGTCCTCGGCGACTTCGGCGGCGGCGGTCTGCACCTCGCCTTCGGGGTGGTGTGCGCCCTGTTCGAAGCGCAACGTTCCGGTCAGGGGCAGGTCATCGACAGCGCCATGGTCGACGGTGTCATGTCGCTCTACCAGGTGTTCTACGGCATGACCCGCTCGGGCATGCACACCGGTCCGGTGGGCACCAACATGTTCGACGGCGGTTCGCCGTTCTACAGCGTGTACGAGACCGCCGATGGCAAGTACATCACCGCCGCTCCCATCGAGCCGAAATTCTTCGCCCTACTGCTCGAGAAACTCGGACTCGACCCCGCCACGCTGCCGGCTCAGTACGACGAGAGCCGATGGCCCGAACTGCGTGACGCAATGGCAGCGGCCTTTCTCACCCGCACCCGAGATGAATTGGTCGAGCTGCTCGAAGGAACCGACGCCTGTTTCGCCCCGGTGCTCACCTTCGCGGAAGCAGCCGAGCACCCGCACAACCTGGCCCGCGGTGCGTTCGTGGACATGCCCGATGGGCCACCGCAGTTGGCCCCTGTGCCCCGCCTGAGCCGCACACCGGGCACCATCGGCACCACCTACGCGTATCCCGGTGTCGACACCATTGCGGTGCTCACCGAGTTCGGCTTCGTCGCCGACGAGATCGACGGACTGCACGGATCAGGCACGATCGCCTGGTGAGTCGACCGGCCGGATCGGCCGAGTTTGAGCCCGAGAAGGGATTCGAACCCTTGACCCCCTGTTTACAAGACAGGCGCTCTAACCAACTGAGCTACCCGGGCGAGGACCCCTCACAGTAGATGCTCGCTGGCATCGCAGTGTTCCGGACGCGAGAGGGGGACGGGCCGAAGCCCGTCCCCCTCCCTACTGCGTTAGATCTCCGGAGAGATCCGTGAATCGATTCCGACTAAGGAATCAGGACCAGCTTGGCGACAACACCCTGGCCGAGAGAACCAGCAGCGGTGAACGTGCCCTTACCGGTCCAGTTGGAAGCGGTGCCACCAAGGTTGGTGGGCTGGTAGGCCACATCACCGGAAGTTGCGCCAGCCTTGAGACCACGGAGGGCGGTCGAGGGACGACCGGTGCCGGTGGCAATCGACTGGGTGCCGATGCTGGTGCCCTGGAAGGTGTACTCCGAGGAGATACCAGTGCCCGTGCAGAGCGCAAGCAGGGTCGGGACCCACGGGAGCGAGATCTTCGCGGTACCAGCTGCGAAGGTCTTGTCGGCGATGGTCTCCGACGAGGTGCGCAGGGACACGAAGGCCCAGAAGCTCACCACTGCGGTCGGGTACTTGATCGCACCGATCGTGTTGGTCGGGGCAGCGATCGGGGTGATGGCGAGTGCCGGTGAGAGCACGAGCGACACCGACTGCGCCGATGCAGAGCCTGCGTTGCCCGAGAAGGCCGACGAGGCGCCGATGAAGCCGGGGTTGTACCACTGACCCTGGATCGTGGTGCCCTCATAGGTGTTCGTGGCGCAGGCATCGGAACCGGGGACCAGTGACGGGCTCAGGTTCAGCGTGCTCGCGACAGTCGACATGACGTCACCATTGACAGCCGAGCTCACCGAGGGAAGACCGATGGTGAGGTTGATGCCGTAGGAGCCGAAGGCCTGGGTGCAGGTAGCACCACTGAGGGCCGCAAGGCCCTGGCTGTTGCCATAGACGCCACCGGCGGTCTTGGCCCAGGAGCCGTTGAGAGCAACTTCAGTGATGTAGTTCTGACCGGCGTTTGCGTCACCTGGTGTTGCACCATTGGCGTACGCCTGAACACCACAACCCGAGATCGGCAGACCAACGTCGGAACCACGGAAGGTACCTTCACCGGACACGATTTTCTGGGTGTCGAGCTCGTAGGTCTGGTTGTTGATGATGCGAGTCGTCGAGACGATCTCGTCAGCGCCAACGGTGATCTGGTTCGGGTACGCCGGGCTGGCGGTGAGGTCAGCAGCCGACTGGGCCACGGTGCCGGTCACCTTGGCGAGCGAGTAACCGACGAGAGCGTCGGTGCCATTGGCCGGGTTTCCGCCACCAGTGATGTACCTCGACGTAGCGGAGTCGACGGTGCCGGTGGTCACGATCTTGGAAGTACCAGCGATCGGGGTACCAGCGACGGAGCGACCGACATCAGTGGACGCAAAGCCGAGGGTCGGCGAAATGATCGTGCCGAGCGTGTTCAGCGTGACTGACTGGCTCGCCGAAGTGGCGGTGGCGTTGACACTGAGAGTCGCCACACCAGAGCCGTTGACCGAAGCGATGAGGCCGCTGCCGCCGACGAGCTTGACGGAGACGATCTGCTTGCCGACATCACCGGCGTTGAAGGCGGTGGATGCCTTGGTGGCCGTGGCGACCGAGGCACCCTTCACGAACGACACAGTTGCCGAAGCGGTAGCGCTGGCAAGGGTGACTGCACCGACGCCGGCGCGGATCGAGGAGTTCTCGAGCTTGGCGTCGATGACGATGGCGTCGCCAGCGGTCTTACCCGACACGCCAGTGGTGGTGGCCGGCATGTTCAGCAGAACCGTAGAGCCGTTCACGACGGCCTTGATGTTGGTGTACGCACCGATGGCCGTGCCACCGATGGTGCCAGCAATCTGACGGTTCACGTCAGCAGCGGTGAAATGCGCGTTCGGCGAGACGACACCGGTGAGGCCGTAGAGGCTCTCAAATGCAACACCGTTGACCGCACGAGCGGCACCGTTGTGCCAGACGGCATTCGAGAAGTCACTGATGACATTCGAAGCCGGAACACTGGCCGCAGTCGGGAAGTTACAAGCGACGCGAAGGGCGCTCTGCGACCCACCCGACGCCGGGTTTGCGGTGAACGAGCAACCGTCCACCACAGTTGCGGCGCCAGCCGGAGCCGCAAGCGGCACCAGCATGGCCGTGCTCGCCAGGAGTGCCCCCGCGATCACCGCCGCCCTGCTCTTCAATGCTTTCATGGAATACCCCCATAGAAGATGTCCGGCGAATCCGAACGACATGAGCGTACCTGTGACAACCGCCACTATGTCAAGTCACCCCCAAGAAATTGTTAGGCCTTGGACAAGAGCTACTGGTTTCCGAGCTGCGGCCGGCCCGCCAGTGACACCTGACACGTGAGCGCTACTGTCTCGCCCCATGACCAGGACCTTGAACAGGACACTCCGCAACCTCGTGGCAATCCTCGCCCTCGCAATGCTCGCAACGACAGGGGCTGCGGCGATCGCCGGTGCCGCCGAGACGCAGACCGTGGTGTCACCGGGGCTCAGTACCACCGGCGCCACCGCCACCGCTCCCGATGGCTCCGGGGCTCGTACCTACACCAGCACCGAGTCGGCCTCGATGATGCAGCCGCTCCTCTCGGCGATGTATTTCGGCTCGCCACAGTTCACCGAGCCCCCGGCAACTGCCACCCGCTACGTGATCTCATTCGACTACGTCTTCACCAATCAGACCCCTCCACCCACCGGCACCATGAACGTGAATTACGCCCAGCAGGGCGGTACCGGCTGGGTTTCCTTCCCGCTCCAGAACCTCTGGCCCGGGACGTCCGTCACCTCGGAAATGGCCGACAAATGGTTCGTGATCTCGCCAGCATTCGTGGCGGGCTTCAACGGTCAGGGCACGGTGAAGACATTTCCGACTGCCGATAGCGGCACAACCACGAAGTCCTCATCGGATGTGAGCAGCGTGCTGATCATCGTGGTGATCGTTGTCGCTGTCGTGCTGCTCGGAGGCGTCTTCGCCATCTCCCGACGCCGACGCTCGAACCACTGAACCACTGAACGCGGCATCCCGCCCCTGTCCGAACGGGGCCACCGCTAGCGTCGGACCATGAGCATCCTCGGGAACAGGGTCGAACGGCGCGAGGACCTCGCGCTGCTCACCACGGGTGGAACCTATGTCGACGACATCACTCGTGAAGGTGTCGCTCACGTGGTCTATGTGCGATCCACCGTGGCACACGGAACCATCGTCTCCATCGATGTTGATGACGCTCGTGCGGCACCGGGGGTTCTCGCAGTGGTGCGCGCCGCTGATATCGACCTCCCACCGATCGTCCCGATCACGATGGTCGATCAATCGATGGTGCGTCCGGTGCTCGCCACTGATCGGGTTCGATTCGTGGGCGAACCCATTGCCGCCGTGGTGGGCGAGACCCGTGAGGCCGCCATCGACGCCGCCGAATTGGTGATCGTCGAGATCGACTCACTCGAACCGCTCATCGACCCACGAGTCGCCACCACCGACGACGCATCCCTTCTGTTCCCTGAGGTGGGCACCAACGTTGCACTGTCGTTCACTCAACGAGGTGAGCCGGTGTCATTCGACGATTGCGACGTCGTCGTCACCCGCACCATCGTGAACCAACGGGTGGCCGCCGCACCGATTGAATCCCGCTCGGCCCTGTGCTGGTGGGAGGACGACCGCCTTGTGCTCGAGATCGGTTGTCAGGGTCCGCATCCCATCCGCACCGCGCTCGCAGCGGCCTACGACCTCGAACCCGACCGGGTGCGCGTGATCTGCCCTGATGTTGGCGGCGGCTTCGGTGCAAAAGCACAACTGCCCGCCGAGGCGATGCTGCTCGGCGATCTCGCCCGCCGCATCGGCCGCCCCGTGCGCTGGAGCGAGACCCGCTCCGAGAACCTCGTGGGCATGAACCAGGGACGCGGCCAGATCCAGACCGTCACATTGGGCGGCACCCGCGACGGCCGGTTCCTCGCCTACCGACTGCACGTCACCCAGGAAGCCGGGGCGTATCCGAATATGGGCGCCATGCTTCCGCTGGCCACGCGAATCATGGCCAGCGGTGTGTACGAGATCCCCCGGGTGCAGTTCGACTCCGTTTCGGTTGTCACCAACACCACACCCACCGGCGCCTACCGCGGTGCGGGCCGACCGGAAGCCACCGCCGCGATCGAACGCATCGTCGATGTGTTCGCGGCTGAGGTCGGGCTCGATCCCGCTGAGGTGCGCCGTCGCAACCTCATCCCCGCCGACGCATTCCCCTACACAACTCCCACGCGCACCACGTATGACTCGGGTGATTATGAAGGTGCCCTTGACCGCGCACTTGACGCCGCTGGGTATGCGCAGCTGCGCGCTGAGCAAACTGATCGGCGTGCGCGCGGTGACGTTCGCCAACTCGGCATCGGCATCTCCTGTTACGTCGAGATCACGGCCATGCCCGGGGGCGATGAATACGGCTCGGTGGAACTGCTCGCCGACGGCATGGTGCGCGTCATCACCGGCTCCACGCCCTATGGCCAGGGTCACCAGACCTCATGGGCGATGCTGGTCGCCGAACGCACCGGTATTGCGCTCGATCGGATCACCGTCGAATACGGCGACACCGATGTCGTGCCGCGGGGCGAGGTCACCGGTGGTTCGCGTTCATTGCAGATCGCGGGCGCCGCAGTATTCGACGCATCGGCAAAATTGGTCGATACGGCCCGGGAGCGGGCCGCCGATCTGCTCGAAGCAGCGGTCGATGACATCGTGCTCGATACGTCATCGGCGTTGAACACTGCGTCCGCCGCTGCGTCCGCCGCTGCAGTCGGCGACGCCCGGTTCCATGTCGTCGGTTCACCAGCGGTGAGCGTCGGCTGGGACGACATCGCCGCATCGCTCGATGCCGAAGCTCCAATGTTCGCCCTGTCCGATTTTGTCGCAACAGGTCCGACCTTCCCGTTCGGCGCGCATATCGCCGTGGTCGAGGTTGATACCGAGACCGGCCATGTCGAACTGCAGCGTCTGATCGCCTGCGATGACGCCGGACGCATTCTCAATCCGCTCATCGTCGACGGTCAGGTGCATGGCGGTCTGGCCCAGGGTGTGGCGCAGGCGCTGTTCGAAGAGGTGCGCTACGACGTCGACGGAAACCCGCTCACCGCCACGTTCATCGACTACACGATCCCGAGCGCCGCGGAGTTCCCGATGTTCGAACGGATCGAGATGGAAACTCCGACTCTGATCAATCCCCTCGGAGCGAAGGGCATCGGCGAGTCCGGAACCATCGGCTCCACACCAGCAGTGCACAACGCGGTCATCGACGCCGTGCGACATCTCGGCGTCGATCACCTCGATATGCCCCTCACCCCACTTCGGGTCTGGAGCGCGCTCCACGAGGCCGAGTAGTTAGCTCTGGGCCGCCCGAGCTGCAGCGAGCCGGCGCCGGGTGACCTCGAAGCAGGCGAGCGCCCCAGCGGCTGACACGTTGAGCGAGGAAAGCTCACCGAGCAGCGGAATGCTGGCCACGGCATCGCAGCGCTCACGCACGAGACGCGACAAGCCCTTGCCCTCAGCCCCCATGACCAGACACACCGCCTGATCAGCAACTTCGAGATTGAACAGATCGGTGTCACCGCCCATGTCGAGACCGATGACCCAAACGCCCGCAGCCTTCAGTTCATTGATGGCACTGGGCAGGCCCCCGACGAGCGTCATCGGCAGGTACTCGACCGCACCGGCTGCCGCCTTGGTGACCGTCGGCGTGATGTGCACGGCCCGATGCTTGGGCAGGACCACACCCGACACGCCTGCACATTCCGCCGAGCGCAGAAGCGCACCGAGATTGCCGGGATCAGTAACACCGTCGACCGCGAGCAGGAACGGCGGGGCGCCCGAGGCAGTGCGGGCGTGGGCCAGATCATGCAGTTCGTACTCGGGCAGTTCGGCGGCCCGGGCCAGCACACCCTGCGGTGACTCGGTGCGGGCGAAGCTGAACAGACGGGTGCGGGTGACCTCACGTACAGGAACCTTCAGGTCGATCGCGAGATCGACGATGTCCTGGAGGACTTCGGTGTCTTCCTGCTCCTCGGCCACATAGATCTCGCGTACCCGTCGGGTGCCGGCGAGCAGGAGTTCACGCACTGCATGGCGTCCTTCGACCTGATCGCCACCCAAGCCGCGTGCGGCTTTCTGACCGCGCTCGGCGGGAGCGCCGGGAATGACCCCGCGCCCGGGACGACGACGGGCACCGGGCTTGTCGGCGTTGCGCACCGAGACTGCAGCATGACGTTCCTGCTTGGCCGCCACTGCCTTTTTGGCGGCGTTCGACATGGGCTTGACCTTCTTGCCCGAGGCACTCTTCGACGCCGCACCCGATGTCGCGGCTCGGCCCTTCGGTGCAGCAGCCCGCGGCGGCGCACCGCGCTTGGCGGCCGGAGCGCGCTTGGCCGACGCTGATTTCGATGCTGATGCCGGCTTGCTGCCGCGCTTGGGCGCTCCGCCACCGCGAGGCGGCGTCATGACGCACTCACCACAGCGACGGCGAAACAAGCGATGCCCTCGACACGACCGATGGCGCCGAGACCCTCTGCCCGATTTCCTTTGACCGTGACCGGCGCGCCAACCGCTGCGGAAAGCCGCTCCTGCATGGCTTCGCGCTGCGGAGCCAGCTTCGGACGCTCACAAACCACGGCGCAATCAACGTTGCCCGGCTCGAATCCGGCGCCACGCACCCGGTGCGCCACCTCGGTGAGCAGCCCGATGCTGTCGGCCCCTGACCACCGGGGGTCGGTGTCGGGGAAGTGCTGCCCGATATCGCCCAATCCAGCGGCGCCGAGCAGCGCATCAGCACATGCATGGGCCACGACATCGGCGTCACTATGACCGATCAACCCCGGTTCACCCTCGAACACCACGCCTCCCAGGACGAGAACTCGGTCTGCATCAGCGGAGAACGCATGCACGTCGAAACCCTGTCCGACCCTGACCTTCATGGAGAGCAACCTACCCGAGGGCGCCGAGCAGCACTGACGCCACCGCCAGATCATCCGGCCCGGTGATCTTGATGTTGGTGGTTTCACCCGCCACGATCACGACCCGACCACCCATCTTCTCGACCAGTGCGGCATCGTCGGTGGCGTCGGTGGCCATCGAATGGGCCCGGTGCAGAACGTCGGCCCGGAAGGCCTGTGGGGTCTGCACGGCCATGAGTTCGGAGCGATCGAGCGTGGCATCGACCACGAGTTCGCCCGCGGGGTCAGTGTGCACCCGCTTGATGGTGTCGACGACCGGAACGGCGGGAATGGCGGCATCGGCTCCGGCATGGACTGCGGCCACCACCGCCTCGTGGAGTGCGGCAGAGGCGAGGGGCCGGGCCGCATCGTGCACAACGATGACCGCCGCCTCCCCGTCAACCACGGCGAGCGCGCTTCGGACCGAATCGGAACGTTCGGCGCCTCCGATGACGAATGCATCGGCGGCGCCGGACGCAAGCAGTTGTTCTCCGGTTGCTTCCTCACCGGCGGCAAGCACCACCACGACGTGATCGGCGGCGGCGCGACAGGTGGCGAGCGAACGATCGATGACCCGTTCGCCACCGAGCATTTCGTACTGCTTCGGGTGGGCTCCGAAGCGCCGGCCCGAGCCGGCGGCGAGCACGATCGTCCAGACCGGACCGTCCGAGGGAAGCACATCGATGTCGGTCACGGGTTCACCTCAGGACGTCCTCCGCGGGCGCGGATGATGTTGCGAGGTTAGGAACGATGGGGGTCCCCGACAACCCACACGGGTGTATCGCGCTCTTCGGACGCGCCACTAGGGTGAACCCGTGGTTGAACGCGAACTCCTCAGCTCCATCGAATTCTTCAAAGGCTTCGACTCCGCCTCGTTCGAGGCTGTTGTCGCCGCCGCCCAGTCACGCGATTTCAGCCGTGGCGGCGTGCTGTTCACCGAAAATGATCCGGCGATGGAACTGTTCGTGGTGGTCTCTGGTCGCATCGCCATCGCCAACCGTTCGGTTGATGGCCGCGAGTCAGTCATCGCCCTGATGGAGCGTGGCGACCTCTTCGGCGAGATGCCACTGTTCGACAACCGGGCCCGATCAGCCGAAGGCCGAGCGCTCGAGGGATCCGAGGTCATTGCGATCCCCTACGAGCCGCTCCGCAAGATCTACGAGTCCAACCCGGTACTACTGTGGAATGTGGTCGAGATGCTGGCGACTCGCCTCCGCAGCACCGATGAGCAACTCGCCGATTCGGTGTTTCTCGATGTCACCGGTCGTACCGCCAAACGCCTTCTCGAACTCGCCGGCGACCATGATGAATTCTCGCTGCCGATCACGCAGGAGGAACTCGCCGGGATGGTCGGCGCTTCTCGCGAGCGCGTGAACAAGGCCATCGCCAGTTTCGTGAAGCTGGGCTGGATCGAGCAGTCCGACCGTCGCTATCGCATCACCAACCGCAACCAGCTCACGCTGCGCGCCAGCTGACCCGGTCGGACCACACCGGCGGTTTCGCCGGGCAGTCCGATCTGGCAGTCCGACCGAGCAGAACGAATGGTTCAGTCGAACCGTTCCCCCACGAGTTCTTCTGATATCGACCACAGCCGGGCGGCGGCATCAGGATCAACGGCGTAGGGCATTGCCGTGGCGATGGCACAGTCAGAGAGATACAGCGCACCGGTTCCCTCGAGTTCGGGTGCCACTGCTGCCCACACACTGGTGGCCGCGCCGACATCGGTGTTGACCAGTTTCAGGCCACCACCCTTCGGACGTGCTGCAGATGGATCGTTCGTCGGCTCCGAGGGCTTCTCGGCGGCCGCGGCACGGGCCGCAATATCGGCGAAATCATCGGCGGTGAAGTGTCGGCCGAGATCGGTGGCGACCATGCCGGGATGCACTGCATAGGCATGGATGCTCTGCGGGCCGTAGCGGCGCTCGAGTTCGACGGCATGGAGGATGTTGGCCGTCTTCGACTGCCCGTAGGCCTCCATCTTCGAATACTCGGTCGTGAGGTAGTTGGGGTCATCCCACTGGATGTCGGACATGCCATGGCCCATGGAACTCAGCAGCACGATCCGCGACGGCGAGGCCAGCAGGAGCGACGGGACCAGTAGCCCGATGAGCAGGAAATGCCCGAGGTGGTTGGTGCCGAACTGCAGCTCGAACCCGTCTTCGGTCCGGTCGAAGGGAGCGGCCATGATCCCAGCGTTGGCGATGAGGACATCGATTCGGGGAAGTCGTCGACGCAGATCGGCGGCACAGGCCCGCACGCTGTCGAGCGAACCCAGCTCGAGGACCTCGTAGGAGAAATCCCCGCCCGGCACCAGACCGGCCAGACGAGTGATGGCGTCATCGCCCTTCTCCTCGGTTCGGGCCGTGATCATGATCGTGGCGCCGGCGGCACCGAGGGCACGGGCGGTCTCGAAGCCGATGCCGGTTGACCCGCCGGTGATGAGGATCACCTCGCCGGTGAGATCGATTCCATCAAGCACATCGGTGGTGGTTCTCTGATCGGTCCTGCTCACAGCACATCCTCCGGTCCGGGCCACTCATCGGGCCAGTTGTTGTTGACAGTCATCGACCACTGCGGGTCACGGCGTTCGAGGAAGGCCATGACCCCCTCGCGGGCATCAGGCTCGCCCATCACATGATGGTGCAGTTCGGTCTCGAGACGTTCGATCTGTGCGGGGTCGAGGGCGAACGAACCCCACAGCAGTCGTTTGGTGACCGCCACCGACACTGGTGCGGTGTTGATCGCAATGTCGTGCGCGACTTCGAGCGCGGCCGGCAGCACATCGTCGTTCGGTAGGACACGCGAGGCCACACCGAGTTGCAGCGCCTCAGCTCCGGTGAAGGTGCGGCCGGTGAGCAGCAGATCGGCGGCGGTGGCCATGCCGGCGATACGCGGAAGGGTCCAGTGGCTGAAGGCATCGGGCATGACACCTCGACGAACCTGCACGATGCCGTACTTGGCATCGAACGCCATGAACCGGATATCGCAATGCAATGTGAGCGTGAATCCGATCCCGATGGCATGACCGTTGACTGCGGCGATGACCGGCTTGCGAATGCGCCAGGCCGGTGGCCGCACCGGATTCGCACTGAACGCGGTGCTCTCGGAACGTTCGAAAACCTCGGAACCACCGCTGAAATCCGCACCGGCACAGAACGCCGGTGGTGTGCCGGTGAGCACCACGACGCGCACGGCGTCGTCGACATCGGCCCGGGCGTAGAGCTCGCCGAGCGCACGGCCCATCGCCCCACTGAACGCGTTGCGGGTCTCGGGTCGGTTCAGCGTTGCCACGAGAACGCCGTCGTCATGCAACGCAGCGAGCAGATCCGTGGTTCCGGTATCGATGGGGGTTGGCATGGCCTACGACGAATGCCCGGAGGACGAAATCTTCGGTGCCGCGGCCGAAGCGGACTTCACCGCAGCGATGACCTCGGCGGTGCACGCATCGGTGATCGGGTAGCCCGGGAAGTACAGACACACCCGATCGGCGGCATGGCCATAGCGCCGCACGATCTCATCGGCCACCTGCTGGGGCGTGCCCACGACAGCGATGGTGTGCAGCACCTCGTCGGTGATGAGTTCGCTCATGCCGACCCAGTCACCCTGCTTGGAACGGGCATTGAGTTCGGGCTGCAGTTCACCCCATCCCTCGACGTCGAGCACCGGACGGTACGAGGGAGTGGAACCGTAGAAACCGAGCAGCATCTTCACACCGTTGGCGGCAGCAGCGATCTCGGCATCGGTCTGCCCCACCGCGCAGATCACCTCGAGAATGATCTCGATGTCGTCACGGGTGCGCCCAGCGGTGGCCAGACCACGATCGAGCGCCGGCAATGTGCGTTCGGCGAAATGACGCTCGGAGTTGAATGGCATCACGAGAATGCCGTCGGCAACCTCGGCGGTCATCTCACACATCTTCGGACCGAGAGCGCCCACCATCACCGGCGGCGGACCGTAGGGATTGGGCCCGGGGTTGAAGTTCGGGGTCATCAGCGTGTGGGTGGTCCATTCGCCCCTGAAATCGAACGGGCCCTCCCCGGCGAAATGGGCGAGGATCGCCTTGATGGCAAGCACGGACTCCCGCATCTGCGCCACCGGCTTCTCCCAGACCGACCCGTAGCGCTTCTGGATATGCGGTCGGATCTGGGTGCCGAGACCCAGCCGGAATTTACCGCCACTCAACTCCTGGAGATCGTTGGCGGCGTAGGCCATATGCAGCGGGCTGCGCGGGAAGGCCATGGCCACATTGGTCATGAGATCGACCTCGGTGGTGGCAGTGGCCAGCACGAGGGGGAAGAACACATCGTGGGCGTTCTCGAAGCTGAACAGGCCATCTGTCCCGAGCGCTGCGAGTTCGGCGGCCCGTTCGGCCGCGCCCATCGGCCCTGACATCGCCAGCGAGATATCGACCTTCATGGTTCCCCCGGTACACGGTTCCACCCGACGTGGAGCCCGAGGTCTCGACCCTAGACGGTCACTCCGAACGCAGGAACGCGATGACCCGCCGCCACGCGTCGGCCGCATCTTCGGCTCGATGCGCGGGCCGGGAGGCATCGTGCACGAACCCGTGGTCGGCGCCTTCGTAGCGGACGATCTCAACACCGGCGGCTTCGGCATCAGCAACATCGCCAGCCGGCGTGTAGGGATCAGCAGTGCCGATGATGGCCATGACGGGGCATCGATCCGACGACCGGAGGATGTCGAGGGCATCAGCGTGGGTGGGGCCGCGCCACTCAGCAGGCAGGCGGATCATGCCGTAGAAGCCGGCAGTGCGATCGAAACGCCCGGCGCCGGCAGCCTTGAAAGCCAACATGCCGCCCATGCAGAACCCGATGGCCCCCACCTGTTCGCATCCGGTGGCATCAGCCGCGGCGATGGCATCGGCGCGGAACCGCGAGTCCGATGCTTCGGCCATGGCGGTGAGGCGATCACCGACATCGAGCTGCTCGGCGCCCGGGAACGGCTCCGGTGCACACACGACCCAGCCCTGTTCATCGGCGAGGCGCTGACACATATCGTCGAACAGCGGTCGCAGCCCCAGGATGTCGGGGAACACCACGAGGCCCCGAGTGGGTTGCGCACCACCGGCGGGGCGGGCGAGTTCGGCCGGGGTACCGGTGGGCAGTTCGATGCGCATGGGGACCTCAGGCGTAGTGATCGAGGATGGAGGATTCGGCGAGTCGACGCAGCCCGTCCTTGATGGCTTTGGCGCGTTGGGCGCCGATGCCCTCGATGGCGTTCAGCTCCTTCTCGCTGGCGCGCAGGATGCGCGCCAATGATCCGAAGGTGTCGACCACTCGCTCGATGATGGGGTCACGAAGACGCGGGATACGCGACAACATGCGATGACCGCGGGGCGACAACGGCGAGTCGGGTGTGGAAGCACCCTCGGGCAGATGCAGCGTGGCGATGACCACATCGAGATCGAGCAGCGCCTCGGTGTCGAGTTCAGAAATACGGGCCATGGCATCGTCGAGATGCCAATCGGTGTCCTCGTTGACGTAGTCGCGCAGCACCATCCGGCGCTCGTCCTCGACACCAGCGAGCACCTCATCGAGTTGCAGGCGAACGAGGCGGCCCTCGCTGCCCAACTCCACGATGTCGATATCGATCTCATCGGCGATGCGCAGCACCATCTCGTTGCGCTGCAGCAACGTGGCGACATCGCGGACCGTGACGAGATCCTCGACCTCGAGGGCGTCGAGATTGCTCGAGACCTCAACAAGGCGTTGCTTGTAACGCTCGAGGGTCTGCAGTGCCTGGTTGGCCCGATCAAGCAGACGCGGCACTGGGATGAGCTGATGCTTCTCAGCCCCGGTGTACACGGCGATGATGGCCATGTCCTCGGAGACGGAGATGACCGGAAGTTCCATGGCGCGGGCCACCCGCTCGGCGGTGCGATGACGGGTGCCGGTCTCGGAGGTGGGGATCGAGGGATCGGGTACAAGGTGCACATTGGCTCGGGCGATTCGACTGGCATCGCCGGCTAACACGATGGCGCCGTCCATCTTGGCGAGTTCCGAGAGTCGTTGCGGGCTGAAGGCGGCGTCGAGCAGGAACCCACCCGAGCAGATGTTGAGCACCTTGGGGCCGTCGCCGACGACAATGAGTGCGCCCATACCGGACTGGAGGATGCGATCGACTCCCTCACGCAGAGGCTGCCCAGGGGCGATCACCGCAAGGGCGTGGAGCATGGCCTCACTGCGGCGACGGGGCATCTGCGGGAGTGTAGCGACGGACGCTGCTGGGCCGGCTGTGATTAGAAGGGCTCGTCCTCGGGCGCCTGACGAGCCGAAGTGCGGCGGTCACGGGTTGGCCGCTGGTTTGATCGAGAATCGGACCGAGCCTCGAACCGGAGTTCAGAGCGAGACCCGGGGCGGGAACCCGATTGTGATTCGGACTGCTTGGCCGACCGCTGATCGGGACGGATACCGATGGCTTCGATGGCCTCGGCCAGAGTTCCGACCCGAATGGTGGAGATGCCGTCCGGCGGCTCGGGTGCGAGCCGCGGAACGATGGCCCGGGTGAAGCCGAGACGAGCCGCTTCGGCCAGACGCCGATCGCAGTGCGAGACCTGGCGCAGTTCGCCACCCAACCCGACCTCACCGCAGACCGCGAGATCGGCGGGCAACGGCTGCCCTGCGAGTGCCGAGGCGAGCGCGAGTGCCAGACCGAGATCGGCAGCTGGTTCGATGACCTTCACCCCACCAACGGCGAGGGCGTAGACATCGGCCTCGGCGAAGGAGAACCCGGCCCGTTCCGATAACACGGCCAGCAGCAGCGAGAGTCGGCCGGAGTCGACCCCCTGCGAGGAACGCCGGGGCGAGGCCAGCGGGCTGCGGGTGACCAGAGCCTGCAGTTCGACGAGCAGTGGGCGGTGTCCCTCCATGGTGGGAACCACAACAGAACCCGACACGCCTTTGCGACGATCGGCGAGGAACAGACGGCTGGGATCGGGCACGCCGATGAGGCCGTCCTCGGTCATCTCGAACAGGCCCAACTGATCGGTGGCGCCGAACCGGTGTTTGGCCGCCCGCAGCAGCCGCAGAGCATGGTGCCGGTCGCCCTCGAAGGCGAGCACGGTGTCGACGACATGCTCGAGCACACGTGGCCCGGCGAGGCCACCTTCCTTGGTGACATGACCCACCAGCACAATGGCGAGATCACGGGATTTGGCGACAGCCACCAAGCGAGCAGCGCACTCACGGACCTGCGCCACCGACCCCGGGGCTGACGAGATGTCGGGATGGTGCACCGACTGGATGGAGTCGACGATGACGACCGTGGGGGTGATCTCGTCGATGTCGTCGAGGATATGGGGGAGGGAGGTCTCCGAGGCCAACCAGAGCGTGGGCTGCAATGTGCCGAGGCGTTCGGCCCGCAGACGCACCTGCTGCTTGGACTCCTCAGCCGAGATGTAGAGGACCGTGACACCATCGTCGGCGATGGACGACATGGCCTGAAGCAACAGCGTGGACTTACCGATTCCCGGTTCGCCGCCGATGAGGGTGACCGATCCGGGGACGAGCCCGCCGCCCAGCACCCGGTCGAGTTCGGGAATACCGGTGGACCGTGCCTGCCAGTTGGCGACGTCGACATCGGAGATCGGGGTGGGTGCATCACGGGGGCCGAGCAGTAGCGATGCCGATGGTCCCCGGACCTCGGCGTCGAGCTCCTCGATGAGGGTGTTCCATTCCTCACAGCCGGGGCATCGGCCGACCCATTTGGGCACGGCGGTGCCGCATTCGCTGCAGCGGAAGACGGAACGCACCTTGGCCATGGGTCAGACCCTACGCAGCAGCAGTGTCAGCGCAGGAACGTCCGTCACCGGGTACCGAGAGGCGAGCACGGCGAGCAGCACCTGACTCACCGCTGGAACGGGCCTCGACGCATGACGCTACGAGTGCGCAGGCGCCGGGCCCTGACCCGCAGCGCAATCACTGCGACAGTTCCGCCCACCAGCGCAACCACCACAATCGTTCGCAGCAGGTCCATGAGATTGCTCTTCGTGGCACCGACTTTGAACTCCGAGGGCTTGGAATCAGAGAAAACCACATCGGTGGTGCGGGAGATCCCCGGTAACTCCGAGGTGAACGACACCATCACCATGTCGGCGGCGGGCCGACCTTCCTCCTTGGCGATCCGTTCAAGCAGACCACCGGTGCCGTCACCACCCATCGTCGCAACGAGCGCGGGATCGCCGAACATCTTGAACCCGGCGGTGGTATCGATCACCCCGGTGACTGATGAGGAGGAGGAGAGGAGCCCATCGCTGTGCTTCACGACAACATCGCGATAGGGCCCATCGGGACCGCTGATGTGACCCACCAGACGTGTGGCTTCGGCGGGGCTCGAGAACGGGTGATGGGCGCGCACCCAGGTGGTGTCGCCCTCCTTCACCGCCGGGTCGACGGTCCATCCGGCTTGGGCGAGGTCATCGACATGGAGTTGCTGATCGAGATTTCCGACACGTCGTAACGCAGCGTCATCGAAGCCCACCGCCTGGGTGACTGTGCCTTGACCGTTGCCCTGCATCGTGACTGTGGTGTGGATCTGCACCTGACAGCCCGTGGCGAACAGCAGCAGGATCGCCACCGCTCCTGCGACACGAAGCAAACGGGAGCGGGAACCGGACACGGGCCGGACGCTACCAGCGCGCACTCCCGCAGGATCGACGAGAGCAGTCACGATCCGATGCAGAACCAGTGTCACGAACCACTCGCCATTGTTCGTCTCCCACCCGACGTCGAGCGGGTGCTGTCTATCGACGAGGACACGATTGTGCGCGACGACCTCACTGCGTTGTGGACCGTGGACCCGAGCGGCATTCAGTGTTGCGGCGTTTGAAGGACGCCCTGGAAGGGCTCCTGCACGGCTGGAACGCGCAACCGCCCGAGCGCAGGGCTCGGGCGGTTGATGAAACTCATTCAGTTACTGACCGACCCGACTCAGTCGGAGGTGCTGGTCTCGGCCAGTTCGAGCGTGGGTGGCTCGAAGCCCGGAGTGGCCCGGAACACGATGACCCGCTCGTCGGTCTCGGGATCGAGTTCGACATCCACGAGGATCATGTCGCCGGCACGGAACTCCTTGAACAGCAGGCGCTCCGACAGCGGATCCTCGACCATGCGCTGGATGGCCCGACGCAGCGGACGGGCACCGAGTGCGGGGTCGTAGCCCTTGTCGGCGAGTAGCAGCTTGGCGGCTTCGGTGAGTTCGAGACCCATTCCCTGGCCCTCGAGCTGCTTGGTGACCCGCTTGATGAGGAGATCGACGATGGTTGTGACCTCGGGCTTGGATAGCTCGTGGAAGACGATGGTGTCGTCGATGCGATTGAGGAACTCGGGGCGGAAATGCGCCTTCAGTGCCTCGTTCACCTTCTCCTTCATCTTCTCGTAGCTGACGGCCTCATCGGCCTTGCCGAAACCGATGCTGGTCTTACGCAGATCGGTGGAGCCGAGGTTGGAGGTCATGATCAACACGGTGTTGCGGAAGTCGACCGAGCGTCCCTGACTGTCGGTGAGACGACCCTCCTCGAGGATCTGCAGCAGCGTGTTGAAGACATCGGGGTGGGCCTTCTCGATTTCGTCGAAGAGCACGACGGAGAAGGGCTTGCGACGAACAGCTTCGGTGAGTTGGCCGCCCTCCTCGTAGCCCACGTAGCCGGGGGGCGAACCCACCAGACGGCTGACGGTGTGCTTCTCCATGTACTCGCTCATGTCGAGTTGGATGAGGGCCTGATCGTCGCCGAACAGGAACTCCGAGAGGGTCTTGGCGAGTTCGGTCTTGCCCACGCCTGTGGGGCCCAGGAAGATGAACGAACCGCTCGGACGCTTGGGATCCTTGAGTCCGGCGCGGGTACGACGGATGGCCTGGCTGACCGCCTTGATGGCGTTCTCCTGACCGATGACCCGCTTATGGAGTTCGTCCTCCATGCGCAGCAGACGGGCGGTCTCCTCTTCAGTGAGCTTGTAGACCGGAATGCCGGTCCACAGTGAGAGCACCTCGGCGACGGCTTCTTCATCGACCTCGTCGAAGAGATCGATACCGGAGTCCTTCATCTCCTGCTCTTTGAGTTCGCGCTGGGCGAGCAGTTCCTTCTCGCGGTCACGCAGGCGACCGGCTTCTTCGAAGCTCTGGGCCTCGACGGCTTCCTTCTTCTCGGAGACGACCTTGGCGATCTCGTTCTCGAGTTCCTTGAAGTCCGGCGGGGTCTCCATGCGCTTGATGCGCAGGCGAGAGCCGGCTTCATCGATGAGATCGATGGCTTTATCGGGGAGGAAACGATCGGAGATATAGCGATCGGCGAGATTGGCAGCGGCAACGAGCGCCTGATCGGTGATGGTGACCCGATGATGCTCTTCGTAACGGTCGCGCAGACCCTTCAGGATTTCGATCGTGTGAGCAACGCTGGGCTCCTCGACCTTGACCGGCTGGAAACGACGCTCGAGAGCGGCGTCCTTCTCGAGGTGCTTGCGGTACTCATCGAGCGTGGTGGCACCGATGGTCTGGAGCTCGCCACGAGCCAGCATGGGCTTGAGGATGCTGGCGGCGTCGATTGCGCCCTCGGCTGCTCCGGCACCCACGAGCGTGTGAATCTCGTCGATGAACAAGATGATGTCGCCGCGGGTCTTGATCTCCTTGAGGACCTTCTTGAGACGTTCCTCGAAATCACCGCGGTACCGCGAACCAGCAACGAGAGCGCCGAGATCAAGCGTGTAGAGCTGCTTGTTGTGCAGGGTCTCGGGAACGTTGTCGGAGGCGATGGCCTGGGCCAGACCTTCGACGATGGCGGTCTTGCCCACGCCGGGTTCGCCGATGAGCACCGGATTGTTCTTGGTGCGACGGCTGAGAACCTGCATGACACGTTCGGTTTCGCGGGCACGCCCGATGACCGGGTCGAGCTTCTTCTCACGAGCGAGCTGAGTGAGGTTGCGACCGAACTGGTCGAGCACGGCGGAACCCGACGGGGTCTGCTCGCCCGAACCACCAGCGGTGGCACCGGCCTTCTCGCCCTGGGGCCCGGGACCGGAGTAACCCGACAGCAGTTGGATGACCTGCTGGCGAACACGTGAGAGATCGGCGCCGAGCTTGACCAGCACCTGCGCGGCCACGCCCTCGCCCTCACGGATCAGCCCGAGCAGGATGTGCTCGGTTCCGATGTAGTTATGACCGAGCTGCAGCGCCTCACGCAGTGAGAGCTCGAGCACCTTCTTTGCCCGCGGCGTGAAGGGGATATGACCCGATGGCGACGAACCACCCTGACCAATGATCTCCTCGACCTGCGAGCGCACGGCTTCGAGGGAGATGCCGAGCGATTCGAGGGCCTTCGCGGCCACGCCCTCTCCCTCATGGATCAGCCCGAGCAGGATGTGCTCGGTACCGATGTAGTTGTGGTTGAGCAGCCGCGCTTCCTCTTGAGCGAGGACGACGACTCTGCGAGCCCGATCGGTGAATCTTTCGAACACTGTGTACCTGCCTCCAGTGGCGGGAAATCGTTTTGCCACTCTACCCAGCAGTTCCCCGATCCACTCGTCGGAACACCAGTACCGACAATGGCAGGAGTCACGCCCCAAAACAGCCCGCCCGGTTGCGGATCGGCGGCGTGTGGCCTCTATCTTTCTCGCTATGTCCGCCTCCCCGCTGCTGCAACGCCCGGTGCTCCAGGCTGACCTGGTTCGGGTCGAGGAAGCGCTGCGTCAGTCGGTGGTCGCCGATGATCCCTTCCTGACCCAGGTGGCCAGCCACCTCATCGCCGCCGGCGGCAAGCGGGTGCGCCCGGCGTTCGCCATCACCTCGGCCGCCACGACGCTGGCAATCATGACCCCGGTGAGCCCCGAAGTCGTGATGGGTGCGGTGTCTGTTGAGCTCGTGCATCTAGGTTCGCTCTATCACGACGACGTCATGGACGACGCCACCACCCGTCGCACCGTGGAAAGCGTGAATGCGCGATGGGGCAACCTCACCGCCATCCTCGCCGGCGATTATCTGCTGGCCAAGGCCTCCGAGATCGCCGCATCGCTCGGCACCGAGGTTGCGGGGCTCCTCGCCGCCACCATCGGCCGGCTGTGCGAGGGCCAGATCCTCGAACTGCAACATGCCTTCGACCTCGAGCGCACCGAAGCCGCGTATCTCTCTTCCATCGACGGAAAGACCGCATCGTTGCTCGGCACCGCCTGCCGGATCGGCGGCATCGTTGCCGAGCTTCCCCGCCCCCAGATCGATGCGCTCACGACGTTCGGTAACGGGTTCGGCATGGCGTTCCAGATCGTGGACGACCTCCTCGATGTCACGTCCACCGATGAGGAACTCGGTAAGCCCGCCGGTCATGATCTCATCGAGGGCACCTACACATTGCCGGTCATCCGCACGCTGGCCGCGGGCGGTGCAGCAGCCGATGAGCTCACTGCGCTGCTGCGTCGACTCCAGCCCAACGACGGTTCGATCGATCCGGTCGATGATCCCGAGGCACTCGTGGCCGCCAGGAATCTGTTGCGGTCCTCGCCGGCAGTGTCCGACTCACTCGCTGTGGCCCGCAGCTATGTCGAAGCGGGGCAAATGGCGCTGGCCCCGTTCGCCGGCAGCGAGGCAGCCACTGCGCTCGAGGAAGCCGCCGAACATCTGCTCGGCACCGTGAACGCCGCCGGCTGAGGCGCAAACCGCAGAGCCGGTTGAGGCGCAAACCGCAGAGCCGGTTGAGGCGCAAACCGCAGAGCCGGCTGAGGCGCAAACCGCAGAGCCGGCTTACTCGCAAACCGCAGAGCCGGCTGAGGCGTCAGATGTTCTTCTCGAACACCAACCGGAGCCCGTGCAGCGTGATCCACGGTTCAAGATGCTCAATTCGAGCCGAGCATGGCGTGATTAGTTCCGCGAGTCCGCCGGTGCTGATGACCGTGCAGGATCCGATCTCGGCCTCGATGCGATCGCACAACCCATCGACCTGGGCGGCGAACCCGTAGACCGCGCCCGACTGAATCGACTCGACCGTGGACTTGCCGAGCACACTGCGTGGCGCTCGCAGTTCGACCGCCCGGAGCGCCGCGGCCCGACCCACGAGTGCATCCATGGACACTTCGATACCCGGGGCGATCGCGCCACCGAGATACACACCATCGGCCGAGATGGCATCGCAGGTCGTGGCCGTTCCGAAATCAGCGATGATCGTCGGACCGCCATAGAGGTCGAACGCCCCGATGGCATTGGCGATGCGGTCAGCACCGACCTCTTTCGGATTGTCGTACTCGATACGGATACCGGTGCGAACGCCGGGTTCGATCACGATCGGTTCGAAATCGAGATGACGATCAGCGATCTCACGCAGCGTGGCGGTGACCCGCGGAACACCTGAGGAAACAACGATGCCCTCAAGGTCAGCGAAGCTGTTGCGGCGCAGGGCGAGGAACCCCTGGAGCAGCACGGCGAACTCATCGGAGGTGCGATCCGAGGCCGTGGAGATGCGCCAGTGGTCGAGCAGACCATCCTCGGGGCGCCGACCCGATGCCGAGCCACCGGTGAGGTCGTAGAGACCGATGACGGTCTGGGTGTTACCGACGTCGACGGCGAGCAGCATGGTTTCTCCTGGAGCGTTCAGAGTGGGTCGATGTCGAGACCGATATCAATGACTGCCGCGCTGTTGGTGAGGCCGCCGATCGAGATGCAGTCGACACCAGCGGCCGAATATGCGGCAACCGTTTCGAGAGTGATACCACCCGAGGCCTCGAGCAGCGGACGGCGGGCCGACTGCGATGCAACGGCCACACATTCGGCGATCTGTTCAGGGGTCATGTTGTCGAGCAGCAGGGCATCGGCACCGGCGGCCAGCGCTTCATGCACCTGATCGAGACGATCGCATTCGACATGCACGGTGCGCGCCGGCCACATGGTGCGCGCTCGTGACACGGCCTCGGTGATGCCGAAGAGCGCGATGTGATTGTCCTTCAGCAGGATCCAGTCGGAGAGGTTGCCGCGATGGTTGGCGCCACCACCGGCCCGCACTGCGGCCTTCTCCAACGAACGCAGACCGGGCGTGGTCTTGCGGGTGTCCCAGATACGGGCCGATCCACCCGAGGCAGCGGCATCGACGAACACGCGGGTGCGCGAGGCGATCCCCGAGAGATGGCCGAGGAAGTTCAGCGCCGTGCGCTCGGCGGTGAGGATCGACGCCAGTGTGCCCGTGGCAGTGGCAAGGACGGTTCCTGCTTCGAGGGGATCGCCATCATCGACCGACCAGACCAGCAACACCGATGGATCGATCTGACGGAAGGCCTCGGTGGCGCAGGCACAGCCGGCCACGACACCAACGCCACGAGACACGAACCGGGCGGTGGCGGCGAGGTCGCTGGGCAGCAGGGCCGAAGTGAGATCACCGAGCGGGGTGAGGTCCTCGGCGATCGCCCGCGTGACGGCCTCGACCACGGCGCTGGCAGGGGGCTGCAGGGCGGAAGTCATGGGGAAAGCCTGCCCGCTGACGGGCTGGAAGGGCGAACTCCGGGTGTGACGACCAGCCGGGAGGCGAACACAGCCGATGCCGACGGGAAGTCCTCACGGGTATGGGCTCCTCTGCTCTCGGTGCGCAGCGTGGCCGCGGCAAGCAATGCCCCGGCGATGGTGGCGAGGTTTGCGAGTTCCCAGCAATCGGCACTGGAGCCCTGCGCAGCGAGCGCAGCGGCATCGGCGACCGCAACGGCGGTTCGGTGCAATGACTCGGCGTCGCGCAGCACCCCGGCACCGGCGGTCATGGCCCGCTGCATACGGTGACGGGCTGCAGCGATGTCAGCGGCGGTCGGGATCGAGGTCGCACTGCCCTGC
>Ga0114972_10000428_pt1 | contig 31304 bp, 28 predicted proteins | sample M_140807_EF_Meta_FD_87354 | JGI IMG/M metagenome (GOLD analysis project Ga0114972, IMG submission 87354) | Freshwater microbial communities from Lake Montjoie, Canada to study carbon cycling - M_140807_EF_MetaG | ecosystem: Environmental > Aquatic > Freshwater > Lake | place: Lake Montjoie...
CAGATGGCGGGTTGCTTGCGGTAACCGTGCCGTCGGGGGCCAGGAAGAAGGAAACCGGCTGCAGCCCCTTAGGCGGCCAAACCGGGAAAGTTCGCCAGCGATTGCCCCCGGTCTCGAACATCGTGGCTTCGGCCGGAGCGGCGAGCGACTTTCCGTTCAAATACCGCTCAAAGAAAGGGAATTCGATCTTCTCCTGGTAGTACTTGGCCGTGTCGGAACCCCATTTCATGCCCCCCAGCTCGGTGGCTTGATCCGCCCACTGACCGTGGCTCCACGGCCCCATGACCAGGAAGTTGCTCGCCTTGGGGTTCTGCCGCTCGGTGGCGGCGTAGGTATTCAAAGCGCCCCACATGTCCTCGGCGTCGAACAGTCCGCCGACGTTCAGCACGGCGGCTTTCACGTTCTTCATCTTGTCGGGGAGCGACCGCGCTTTCCAGTATGCGTCGTAGGTGCCATGGTTGGCGATCTCGTTCCAATACGGAATGCGACCCTTCAAGATTTGCCTTTCCAGGTTGGGCAGCGCTCCCATTCGCAGGAAGAATCCGTAATCGCCGCCGGGTCCGCGATCAAAATCGGGGAGTCCCTGGTGGTCTTCTTCCAGCCCCTTGCGCGGCACGTCGAACCAGATAGAGAAGTTAAAGTTGTCTTGTAGAAAGAAGGCGCCGTTGTGGTGCACGTCGTCGCCGATGAACCAATCGGCGCACGGGGCCTGGGGAGAAATGGCCTTTAGGGCGGGGTGACTATTGATGCCACCGGCACCCGCGTAGAAGCCAGGATAGGAGATGCCGCGCATCCCCACCTTTCCGTTGTTGCGCGCCACGTGCTTCACCAAATAGGCGATGGTGTCGAAGGCATCCGTACTTTCATCGATTCCCTTCTTGCCAGCGGCCAGCTGGGGCCGCATGTTTTCCCACTCTCCCTCGCTCTGGTACCGCCCGCGCACGTCCTGGTAGGCAAATATGTAGCCCGCCTTGGCGAAGAGCCCATTCTCGGCCATATTGGCGGCCTGCTTACCGTAGGGTCCCGCCGAATACGGCGTCCGCTCCATCAAAATCGGGGCGGTGGTCTTGGCCCCTTTTGGTACGTAAACGGCCGTGTATAGCTTCACGCCATCGCGCATGGGAATGCGATATTCGATCTTCTCGTACGCACGTACGGCACTGGAAAACTGGCAAACAAAGGCGATCAGCGGCAGCAACGGCACTCTGTTAGCATACGTCAATCGAGCCGAGTTGCCATAGAGCCGCGGGATGGAAGCTTCCTGGGTAGCCTAAAGACCATGCCCGAAGTCGGTTTTCGCGTTCTAGAACTCACCAAGCTGTATCCCCTGGCCATTTCTCGGGGAACCATGGCGAGTTCGGAAAACCTCTTCGTGACCGTCACCGATGGAACGCACTCCGGGCTCGGCGAATTGTCTCCGGCGACCGGTTCGGCGTGGACGGCGGAGCGGGGTCAGGCGCAGTTAGCGGCTTTCACCGCCGGGGGCGTTTCGGATAATCCCTTCGACAACTACGCGGCCATGCGGGCGGCGGAGATTGATCCACCGGCGATGGCGGCTCTGGATATGGCGCTTTGGGATTTACTGGCGAAGCAGGCGGGATTGCCTTTGTATCGGTTGCTCGGGTTGCCAAATCGGGCGGTACCAACCAGCGTGACCATCGGGATTAATCCGCCCGAGGTGACCCGGGAGCGAGTACCGGACATTCTGAGACGGACCGGTGCAAAGTGTTTGAAGATCAAGCTGGGTTCGCCGGAAGGGCGCGAACATGACAAGGCGCATTTTTCTGCTGCCGCGGAAGCAGCGGCTCCGTTGCGGACGAAGTTGCGGGTGGACGCCAACGGCGGCTGGACGGTGGCCGAGGCTTTGATGATGGATTCGTGGTTGTCCGAGCGCGGGGTGGACTACATTGAACAACCGCTGGCGGCAAGTCAAGAATCGGACTTGCTGGGTTTGACAGGTCGGAAATTACCCATTTTTCTTGATGAATCCTGTCGATATTCAACCGACATACCTGCCTGGGGACATCTAACGGATGGCATTAACCTGAAGCTGATGAAGTGCGGCGGCATTACGGAGGCGTTGCGAATTGTGGCTACCGCCCGGGCGTTTGGGCTGAAGACGATGATTGGATGCATGAGTGAATCCAGCGTCGCTATCGCCGCGGGGGCGGCGCTGAGCGCGCTGTTTGACTACATCGACCTTGATAGCCACTTGAATCTGAATCCCGATCCGGCGGGCGGGGCGGAGATTCACAACGGAATTGTTACTCCGAGCGATCGGCCGGGGCACGGCGCGTACTTGGTTGACTAGCCGGGTTTAGTGAGGATGAGGCAGGCGTTGTGACCGCCGAAGCCGAAGCTGTTGTTGATGGCGACCTTCACATTGTGCTTCCGCGCCACGTTCGGGACCACGTCCAGATCGCAATCGGGATCCTGATTGAACACGTTAATTGTCGGCGGCACGATGCCTTGGTTCAGGGCATAGATGCAGGCCAGACCCTCTACCGCACCCGCCGCACCGAATGTGTGACCGATCATGCTCTTGGTGCTGCTGACGGGAATTTTGTAGGCGTGCTCGCCAAGCGCCTTTTTGATCGCCATCGTCTCTGCCTTGTCGCCGAGGCCGGTGCTGGTGGCGTGGCAGTTCACGTAATCCACCTCTTCCACCGAGATGCCAGCCTTGCGCAGACCCATCTGGATGCACCGGGCGACGCCATTTCCATCGGGATGAGGGGCACTGAGGTGATGGGCGTCGGCAGTTAATCCGTAACCAGCGACTTCGGCGTAGATGGTTGCGCCGCGGGCAATGGCGTGATCATAGTCTTCCAGCACCCAAACGCAGGCGGCTTCTCCGCAGACGAAACCGTCGCGATCGACATCGAACGGACGCGACGCGTGGTGAGGATCGTCGTTGCGAGTCGACATGGCGCGCATGGCGCAAAAGCCGCTAAAGCCGATGTCGTTGATGCTGGCTTCGGTGCCGCCCGCAAGCATCATGGTGGCGTCGCCGCGCTTGATGATCTCGGTGGCATCGCCGATGCACGTAGCACCGGTGGCGCAGGCGGTGACGCTATTGCCAAGCGGTCCGCGCAGACCGTGGATGATGCTGACCATGCCCGCGGGCATGTTGCTGATCATGTGCGGAATAAGGAACGGCGAAACCCGCCCCGGCCCGCGTTCGTACAGAACCTTGGTTTGCTCGGAAACGGTGTTGAGGCCGCCGATGCCAGAACCAATGAGCACGCCGAAGTTGTCGCGTAGCTCCTCTGTGAGTTCAATTCTGCAGTGGTCCATCGCCATTTGGGCGGCGACGATTCCCAACTGGATGACGCGGTCGGTGCGGCGCGCGTCTTTCTTGTCCATGTAGTCTTCGGCGTTGAAATTCTTGATTTCAGCGCCGATTTGACTATCAAATGGAGAGGGGTCGACGAGCGTTACCCGCTCGACCCCGTTCTTTCCGGCTACGGCATTGGCCCAGAACTCGTCGGCCGTATTTCCGATGGGCGTGATCGCCCCGTAGCCAGTGACGACGACTCGGCCCATTTAGGCGGCGGTCTTCTTAGTGATATATTCGACAGCGTTGCCGACGGTCTTGATTTCTCCTACTTCCTCGTCGGGAATTTCAATGCCGAATTCATCTTCGAGGGCCATAACGAACTCAACAACATCGAGCGAGTCTGCGCCCAAGTCCTCGGTGAACGATGCGGTCTCGACGACTTCTTCTTCTTTGACGCCGAGTTCCTCGACGGTCACCTTCTTTACACGGGTCAGAATGTCTGACATAACTCCGAAAAGATACCCGCATTACCGCGCGGATAGGGAGGTCCCGGGATTCGGCGCGTGATATCTCTGGTTCAAGCCTCTTATTTAAACAGGAGGGACGCCATGAGAAAATTGGCGATGTAAACGAGAATCATGGAGATAACGACGCTATTGGTGGTGGCGCGGCCGACTCCGACGGCGCCCTCTTTGGTCCGAAGACCCTGCTGGCAGGCCACGACCGCCACGATGATGCCAAAAACGGGGGCTTTCAGCAGTCCCTTCCAGAGATCGGCCGGTGTCGCGAATTGCTGAAAACTTTGCATGAAGACCTGATACGGAATGCCGTCGTTCAGGGCCACAAGTAGTCCGCCAGTGATGCCTGCCCACATGGAGACCAACGTGAGAACCGGCAACATGAGAATGCCGGCCAAAATCCGTGGAATTACTAAGTAGTTCGTCGGGTGGACGCTGAGCATCCGCAAAGCGTCGATTTGCTCGGTTACCGCCATGGTGCCAATCTGGGCCGCCATCGCGCTGCCGCAACGGGCAGATACCATGATGCCAGCGATGACCGGCCCGATCTCACGGATCACCGTTAGACCGACGGTGGCACCAAGAAACTGGGTGGCTCCATATTGCTGTAGGAACGACGACAGGTAGAGCGAGATGACCGCACCGCTGAAAAATCCGGTCAGAAGCACGATGGGGACGCTCGCCACGCCTACAAACGCCATCTGGTTGAGCGTCTCCTGGAACTCGCCTGGGCGTCGCCACACCCGAAGCGCCGAATCCCAGGTGATGAGGGCGCACTCGCCAATGAATTCCGTCAGCGACCGGGTGAGATTCAGAATGGGATTCATGCGACCGTGGCTATTGTACGCCTAGGTGGATCGAATCGAGCCCTGACACAAATCGCACCTAAAAGCCTATACCGGGAAAGTGTATTTTTGCACGCGAACTTTTGTGAGATTATGTAGTCAGATAGTTCGAAATGATTCGTACGGTACATGTAGTGGAGGGGTTAACGGTAACCGTGCAAACGCACGCGGGGCAAACTACAGCCTATATTCGCAAAGGAGACATCCTAATTCAAGCTAGTGAAGGCACGCCCGCTCGCATTGTTCGTCCGATTGAAGAGACGAGAAATCACACGCATCCAAAGTACGCGCAGATCGCCAAAGCCGCTATTCAGCTTCACCGAACTTCAATGGGCGCATAAAAGACAGTTTTAAGCACGCACTCAATTCCGGCCAATCGATTGGATTAACTTGAATATAAAGGATGACATCACAGATTGTGATGCCATCCTTTTTTCTTCTCGCTTAACGCCCAACTGCCTTTCTTCTGGCGATTTCGGATGGCTATTTGTAGGCGAGTAAAATTTGGCGATTTTGGTGAGATTCTAAATTAATTCATAAAAAGGCAAAGAGTTCTTACTCTCTGACGAGCCAATCTGCGGATACGGGCGAGCGATGGTTGCGGCGAAATTGCACCACAAACCCGAGGCGGCTACCGGCCGCCAATTTTAACGGGTCTGCCAGGTAGTAGGTGCCGATGCTCCGGCTCACGGCCGCCGGTTGGGCGGCAAACCGCCGGCGAGGAGCACCGACCGCGGCGACCGTTGCCTCCCAACTCTCCAACTGAGTAGAAAAATTGGGGTGAAATCCGAAAACCGTTGCCGATCGGGGAAGAGTCAATTCGGTCCGTCCCGAAGTGTATATTGGCTGCCGAATCGAACGCCATCGAGTGGCTGCACTAACTTTTTTTGCGGCTTGCACACTTTGCGCGGCGCCGAGGGTGAAGTTCAAAATGGCCTTTCCGCTATGGCGTTCACCGTCAGATATTGCAACAATTTCACCCGAAATTTCGGCTGGTAATGCCGGTCCATCCGCTCGGATGCTCCATGGGCGATTGCCAAAACTCCATCCCATCCGAACCGAACCCAGATCGAGGCGCACCCGCGCTACTTGCCCGGGCAGGCTCGACGTGATCCAAAACATCGTCACCGGCCGATTTTGGAATTTGGTAGGAACGCGAGTTTGAATTTTGAATACGCTCAGGCCATCGTCCCCTTCCGCAGGCACGGAAATCGGGATCGGTAGCTGAAGCGAAGGGGTCGGGGGCGACGGCGGGGACGAACCTATCAGCAGAGACATATCGGCGGCAGAAATCTTTCCTTTCTCCGACCGATTCGCCCATTCCCAGAGATATGCGACGTCGGCCGGAGTGAGGGGTTGGTTAGGTAAAAAGTGGCCAAACGAGCTCTGAGCGATTCCCGGCGGCATCCGTTGCCCCAAAACTTCTCCGGCCATTCCGCGGGCATAGCGGACCAAATTCGCCCCGGATCGCAACGAAAAAACGCCTCCTGCGTCGCCAGAATGGCATCTTACGCACTGCGACCGCACCGTTGAGACGACCCGCTTAATCAAGACTTCGTTTGGGATGCGTGCCAAATCATCAGTCGACTGACTCGCGGCTCCCAGACCGGGAATTGTGCAGGCCAAGAGTGACGTGAACAACATGCCAGCAGTTAGTTCTCTACCACGAACGGTAGAAAGCAACCGTTCGCATCGGTTTGCGGACGCGTGACTTTCTTGCCAGCAATCACTTCACGAATCGCGAGGAAAAGATCACGACGCGTGGCCCGCGTCTTCCACTCTCCCATCACGGCGATTCGGTCGTCGATGCGCCCTCGGTACCGCAGGGTGCCGCCCGAATCAAACACCAACGCCGTGGGAGTGACCCGTACCGAACACAATTTTGCCAGTCGATAGTCTGGCTCGAACACGGGAATTCCAACTAGTTTACTCTCGCGAAAAGCGGCGCATGCCGCTGATTTGTCTTCCGGTGCGAATACGTAACGCCACTGGACCTGTTTTTCGCCGAACTCCGCTCCGAGTCTTTTAAGCTCCGGACGGTATTTCCGGGCAATCGGGCACTCGACTGAGGTGTATAGTACAACCGTAACGTACCTCTTTGGCGTTACTGCCGACCCATCGAGCGCTGATCTCCACCCCGGATCGCTCAGCCGCAGCGCCGGTAAGGCGTAAATATCACTTTTGCCACTCGTATTAATGCTAGGTTTTTGGCCCTGATGAAAGTAACTAGAAAAAATACATAAAAACTGTACAGTCATTGATCACCACACTAATTATTATTGTGATCGATGCGTTTATCTTTCAATTTCTTAGGTATTACTCTTCTCGCTTCCACGGGACTGTTCCAGCTAGCCGAGGCACAAACCGCCAGTTGGTCGCCGGTCTTTGACCTTCCGCTCAACGCTGTTCACACCAGTCTTCTTCCCAACGGAAAGGTTCTGATGTGGGGCCGAATTGAGGAGAACGATCTTCCGATTATTTGGGACCCACTTACGAAAACGTACGTTTCGGTTCCCACCCCTAACGTCAATATCTTCTGTACGGGCCACATTTTCTTGGCCGACGGCTCGCTGCTGGTGTCGGGTGGTCACATTGCGTACGATATTGGTACCAAGGACCTGCTGGCGTTTGACGGCTTCCGAAACGTTTGGAAACGGCTGCCCGATATGAAATATGATCGCTGGTATGCAGGCGCCCTGACCCTCTCCAACGGCCAAGTTTTTATTGCGGGCGGTACATATCTGGATGAGAATGGGGCCATTAAGGGACGGCAATATCCGGAGATTTACGATCCGGAATCGAACACGATTTCGGAATTGACCAACGGGTACTTCCGTGACTACAAGTACTACCCCAACATGTACACGACAACGGACACCAAGATCATGATGCACCGTCCGGCACTTGGGTTCCGTAAGCTAAACCCGTTTAATACCACCAACATTTGGGCGGGCTCCGATCCCGCAGGATTCAAGTTCGAGCAGTTCAGTTTCGCTCGATATTTGCCAAACAAAGTACTTTCTGTGTCGTCGATCAAAGATGCGGAATTTAAGTACACCGGAAAGTTCGATGCGAAAACCAATGTGTGGACTCAACTTGCAGACTCCGTCGGAGGTCGGCGCGACTGCGACACAACCATTTTGTCCAACGGTCAAGTGGTGATTACTGGCGGAAGCAGTGTTTTTGCCGACCCCACCACCGCCACCATGGAAAGCGAATTGTACGACCCGGCCACCGACACGATCACGGTTGGCCCAAGTGCGAGCGTGGCCCGCGTGTACCACGCATCTGCAGTTCTGCTACCTGATGGCTCGGTGCTCAAGGTCGGATCGGGATCGGGAGGTAGCCCGAAAAATGTTCGCCAGAAGAACGGCGAGATCTATTATCCGTGGTATTTCAACAGCCCCACGCGGCCAGTCATCACCTTTGCTCCCAGCATCCTCTCTTACGGAGCAACTAACAACATCACCGTGTCCACCACCAAACCGCTGCGAGAGGCGGCCCTTGTTCGAATGGGTTCAACGACCCACGGCACAAATTTCTCCCAGCTCTACGTGCCGATCATCCTTGGCAACACCGGCACCGGAACAGCAAACACCGTGAAGGTGCCTTCCTCCAAGGGGGACATTCCGCCGGGACCCTACATGTTGGTGTTGGTAAACACAGATGGTGAGCCGTCGGTGGCGAAGCTGGTTACGGTTGGTAACGACATGACAAAGCCGCTGTTAACCAGCTTTACCGCCGTGAATGGCACGATCACCAACGTGACCAATGACGGTCTGATTGCCCAAGACACAAACTTTGGCGTCGTAAATGTTCCCGCGAACACGAAGAATTTAGAAGTCGCCACGGGGGAGTTTGAATTCACGAGTACGCGGAAATTTGTGAACGGTTTCCGGTTGCGTACCGGTACTCGGTGGCCGATGGCCGGCACGCTCAAGGCCGAGGCCTGGAACAATGCGGATGGCGCCTGGGAGACTCTGGGCACCGCTAACGCCGGTTCCAATGGGACCAATTCGACGATCACGACGTACTTTGAGCGACGCCTGAACGCCCGTGAGTACATCGACGAAACCACCAAGAAGGTTCGCATCCGACTCACCTTCCGTAACCCAGGCTCAACCAGGCCGCTGACCAACGCAGAACTCGACGTTCTGGTGCTGTACTTTACGTACTAAGGTCTCAGTCGGAAATGCCTCGGACCCCAAAAGGTCCGAGGCACTCATTTTTGCTTAACGGATACCTTCAACGCCGCGTAGCCATCGATCTCGAAATGCTCAACCCGCAGTTTATGCGTTCCGGCTCCAATTGGAATTATGTAAGAGGTTGGACCTTGATAGTGCCACTCGTCTAGCACTTTGACGCCATCAATGTAGAAGCGGACCCCATCGTCCGCCGTTATGTTTAGTTCAAACTGGCCTTCGGGTAGGGTGACGTTCCCCTCGGCCACGGTGGCAAAGTGATTCGCGGGTCCGCCCTCATAAAACGAACCGCCAGTAGCATAATCGAGCGTAGATACCTCGGTTTTGTAGACCGGAGCATCGCGGAATGGGTTGCTCGGATGTCGCTGGGGATCAATGGCATTCAACGCTTCTTCCCATTTGTAGAACGATACATTCCAGGTTATCGGGCTGCGGAACTCGCTCCATCCGAATGACACCGGCTTCCCGGCCAGCGTGGTGATTCCACGATAGTCCGTGGATGCTGCACCAACGAATTCTAGTTGAATGCCAACTTCTCCCGATTGATCTCGACGGACAATTGCGCTCAAATAGCCAGGAACCTTTCCGTCGGGCAGCCCGACCACCCTTAAGCCTTTGGTGGATACCACTCGGAACTTGCCCGGGGGGCCTTGGAGCGAAAATCTTACGTGCTGAACCCCGTCCATCGAATCCAGTCCGCTGTGCGCGAGATCCTGCACTCGCACAATCTTTGGCGACTGAGTACCGACCGGCCCCCATTCATCCACAAACATCGTCCGCCAGCCACGTTTAGCAGATGGCGGCAAAAATGGGTTCATTCCACCCTTCAGCGGAGCCACCCAGTCCTTATCATCCAGTTGAATTAGGCTCGCTTGACGGAGGTCGCTCTCCATACTCTTTTTGCGGAGTATAGCGGGCGTCTCCCACGGGTTCCACGCCACGGCCGCCTGGCGGAATCGCCCGAAATATTCGCTATCGGGCGTTTCTCCCCGGCTGAGGGCACTTACCGATCCATTACTCGTGACCGCCGATTTTGCTTTGTACGAGGCCGAAAGCAACGCTGCTTCGTCGGCGGTAAGCCCGGCGATTTTCGCGGCGCGACCATCCCTAACATCATCAAGCGATCCTATGAAGGAGACCGAGTTCATGATACCGTGAACTCCGGCGACCTCAGCACCCACTATTAACAACCGGTTTGGACCATCAAAGTTATTGGTATCTAGCCAGACATCCGCCGTGCGGGTGATATTGAGGGCGGATACCGCCGAACCCAGGAACTGGTTGTCGGCGATTTGGTAACCGTGGCTCTTGGTATTCCGCTGCTTGGGGTAGCCCCAATTGGGATCGGGAGAGCCGGCATTGGCCCAAAGGTGAATCGCCGTATCGTCCCGATAAAAGACATTTCCGGCGATTTCGTTCTTCTGACCGTGTTCGATCGCAACGCCATCGGTGTTGTAGCCGAATACGTTGCCGATGATCTTGGTGTCGTAGCTATAGCCGCCCCACACTCCGTGCCAGCACTCCAGCACCAGATTGTTGATGAACCGGTTCCGGCTGAAGGTGGCTTCGATGCCATTGGTGGGGGCGTGGCTGAAATCGTTGGCATAGACCAGGTTGTCATTGCACCCACCTTTGCCAGTGTCCATCGTGGTTTGCCCGGCCCACAGAAAGAAACCATCGCCCCCGTGCGTGACGGAGTTGTAGGCAAAGGCATTTCGGTTGGATTGCTCGTAGATGAGGATTCCCGCTGAATCTTGCCCCCGGTTGTAGACGCCGTAGCTGAAACCGCGCAGACAGTAATCAATCCGGTTATGCATGATTCGGTTGTCGCTACTGCGGTACATGCCTACTCCAATCGCACTGAGGTAGCTGAAGTCGTTGTTCCAAACGAGGCCCTTCTCGCACTGGGTGAGCATCAATCCGCAGCCCCCGCCATTCGCTCGACATCCTTTGATTTCGAACCCAGTGACGCCGCGCAGATAGATTCCCGCGCCGTAGCGCAGCCACTCATCCTTTTCGTTTTTATGGAAGCTCATCCAGTCGGCTTCGTCTTCCTTTTCGGGAGTCGAAAGCAGGCGGGGTTTCCAGTTGTAGGACACGTCGCAGTTGATGAGTCTCAATCCGGGAGCGTTGCGGGCGATGATTCCCACTTTGTAGCCACGGATGATTGCGTTTTTCACCGTGACGTTCTGGCCGATGATCTCAATACCAATTCCCACGCGCTGATCAGGCTCGGCCGTGGCGGGAGTCCCCCGGAAGATGGCTCGGTTGCAGTCGACCGTAATGTTATTGCCCTTGATGACCAGTGCCGGCTTATCGCCGAGTGAAGCCAACGCGTACTCACCACGGGCAATCGTTTGGGTACGAGTCAGTTGCGAACCGGAAACCAACGACGCGGCGCTCTGAAGCGGAAGCGCGAGAGGCAATAGCCACATACCGCCGTTTTACCTTCCGGTGATTTCACTCGCCGCGCTAAACTTGCGTGAGTGGCGCAGAATCCAAACTATTCCGACGAGGATATCCGGCAGATTTTGAACCTGGCTGCTAGTCGGCAAGAGAGTCAAGGCTTGTCTTCGGACTTGCTGCGCCGGTCGGCGGCCGAGCTAGGGATCTCGGAAGAGCATTTGGCCGCTGCGGAAGAAGAATATCGAGCCAACCGCGAGCGAACCGCCGCTCGAGCCCAATTTGAGGCAAAGCGGCGGGATGCGTTCTACCGTTCGCTGGTGACGTACCTGCTGGTGAATGTGTTCCTGGCGTATTTGAGCCTAAAGGGGGGCGATTATTGGTTCCTGTGGGTGCTGGGCTTTTGGGGGATGTCGGTCTTTCAGAATGCGGTATCCGTCTTTGGGCCGAATCGAAATGCGGCTTTTGACCGGTGGCAAGCGGATCAACAGAAGTCGCAGGTACCCGATATGACAGCAGTGATTGACCAATACCGAAGGGAATCAGGCGACGACCTTTTGGAGCAAAAATTGATGGCGATAAAGTTTGTCCGCGAACACTCGAATCTAGACCTTCGTGACGCCAAAGAGGCGGTTGATCGGTATCAGCTATCCGGCGGCTAGCTTAGTTGGCTTCGTGGCAACCGGCCCAGTACGCCCAGCTATGAATGCAAATTTTCACAAACTACGTAGAGAGCCGTCTACCAAAACTTACCGATATCGTGTAGAATGCTCTTGATGCGAACGGACAAATCGGCACCTGCCGCGGAAGGGACAGAGCGCGAGCGAGCGCTTCAGGCGGCGCTTAGCCAGGTAGAAAAGGCATTCGGAAAGGGTTCGGTCATGCGTATGGGTGAGGGCCGCACGGAGAGCATCGAAGCGATTCCCACCGGATCGCTCTCACTAGACATGGCCCTTGGTATCGGTGGCTTGCCTCGCGGTCGCATCATCGAAATTTACGGACCAGAATCGGGCGGAAAGACCACCTTGGCTCTTCACTGCGTCGCTGAAGCGCAGAAATTGGGTGGCTTGGCCCTGTTTGTGGATGCGGAGCACGCTATGGATGTTGACTATGCCCGCGCCCTCGGAGTGGATGTCGATCGACTTTATCTGTCGCAGCCGAACTCTGGCGAAGAGGCTTTGGAGATTGCTGACTCCATGATCAAATCGGGCGCCCTCGATATCGTCGTGATCGACTCGGTTGCCGCGCTTGTACCACGGGCAGAAATTGAGGGTGAGATGGGTGATACCCATGTCGGTTTGCAGGCTCGAATGATGAGCCAGGCGTTGCGAAAACTGGGTGGATCACTTAGTAAGTCGAAAACTGCCGCCATTTTTATTAACCAGATTCGCGAAAAGATTGGCGTGATGTACGGTAACCCGGAGACCACTCCTGGTGGCCGCGCGCTCAAGTTCTGGGCCAGCGTTCGGTTGGAAGTACGAAAGGGCGACGCGATCAAGATCGGGACCGAGCAGACTGGCACCCGCACCAAGGTGAAGGTCGTCAAGAATAAGGTCGCGCCTCCGTTCCGCACCGCGGAATTTGACGTGATCTTTGGCCAGGGCATCAGCAAATCGGGTGATGTACTCGATAACGGCGTCGTCCGGAATGTCATCAGTAAGGCCGGTACCTACTTCAATTACGGCGACATCCGACTGGGACAGGGACGTGATAATGCGCGGACTTACCTCGACACGCATCCCGAAGTGCTCAACGAAATTGACGGCAAGGTTCGGGAACTGTACAAAGCCGAGCGAGCGAAGGCGGCACCGGAACCGGTTTCTGTTGACGAAATCGATCCCGAACTGGAGTAACGGCGAGTGGGCTGGACGGACTTAAATCTGCCGCCGTCGGTGCGGAAAGTTGTGGAAAGGGGAGTCTTCATGGGTCGCCCGAAGCAGGTGTTGCTGTACGGCTCGCGGGCGCGGGGTTCCCACCGAGACAACTCCGACTTTGACTTCGCATTCCTTTCAGTGGCAGACTGTAGCCGTTTTCTCGACTTTAAGCTCGACGAGCTGAGTGAGCCTGGATGCGTCTGGCCGGTAGATTTCATCGAGCTTGAACGGGCTGACGAGGACCTCCAAGCCAACGTGACTAAGGAAGGAGTGTTGGTCTATTCGCATGAATGACCGCGTCTCCAGGTTTTCTCAAGCCCTGGATTCATTGCGTGAATTCTGTGAGACTCCGATAACCGAGGATCGTGACATTGCCGGAATCTTGATGGCATTCACATATTGCTATGAACTGGTTTGGCGGTCTTTCCAAGATGAAGCTGTGGTGGAAGGGTGGGAGCCAACCGGACCACGCAACGCAATAAAGAATGCGTTCCGGCTCGGCCTCATCCGTTCTGATGAGGCGGAAACTTGGAATGAGCTGCAGAATGACCGCAACACGGTGGCTCACACTTATCGAAAGTTCTGGTCAGAAAATCTGGTGGCTGTGATTCGAAATCAGTACCTTCCTCTTCTTGAACAATCCTTAATACGATTGCAGGCCCGGGTGAAAGAACGCAGTGCCCCAGATGGAACTGAAAGCGGCGATTGACTACCTAGCCCGCAAGCCCCGATTTGAGGCGGAGTTGCGGGCTTGGCTCGGTGAGGAAAACGGCGAATTGCTATCCAAGCTGAGGCCGTACTTGAATGATTCGCTCACGCTGGATACATTCTTGCGGGCTCACGAAGGTCGCCCGGCCATCGGGCGAACCCGAATGGAAGAAGAGCTAACCGAACGGGGCTGTCCTGCGCAATTGATCGAAAGCGCGATAGCAAACCTTCCGCCGGAGACCGATCGGGCGCGCTCTTTGCTACTGTCCCATGGTCGAGATCTGAGTCCAAGATCGGCCCGATTCTTAATCAGTCGTGGCTTTGATGAAGCTACCGTGCGAGAAGTCATCGAGATCGACCCCGAATAAGGGCCAAAATAGGAACATGAATCCCGCTGTACTTGCCCTGATGGCCGTGGCGGGAGCCGGAGTTGGCGCGGTGATCGCCTGGTACTTAGCACGGCGTTCGTTTCGCAATCGGCTAGCAGATTTTCGCACGCAAGCCGCCGAAGAACGAGACCGTATGGTGGCCGTGGCCGAGGAAGCCGTTCGAGATCGACAAACCAACCTGGACCGGGTAGATAAGCGGCTTGACCTACGCGAAAAAATGCTAGAGGATCGCGCCATCCTTTTTGACCAGAGAGAAACCACGCTGATGCAGGAACAGCGGCACTTGCGCAGCACTTCGACGACGCTGGAAGAGCGGTCCCGGTCAATCGAGCAAGAGCTCATGCGCATCGCGGGGCTAACCAAAACGGAGGCGCGCGAGGTCTTCCTCCGCCAAGTTGAAGAAGAATTTCGCGAGGTCGGCGCGCGAAGGGCCCGAGAAGTGGAGGCAGAGATGCTTACGGATATCGACCGCCGCGCCCGAAAGCACCTGCTGGACGTTATGCAACGTAGCATTGTGGACTACGTGACGGAGGCAACGATCGCGGTGGTAGAGATTCCGAACGAGGAGATGAAAGGGCGCATTATCGGGCGCGAAGGCCGAAATATTCGGTCGTTTGAGCAGATCACGGGAGTGGACCTGATCATCGACGAGACACCGGATGCGGTGGTTCTGAGCTCATTCGATCCCGTCCGTCGCGAAATTGCTCGCCTGGCGCTCATGAATCTGATGCTGGATGGCCGGATTCATCCGGGACGAATCGAAGAATTGCACGAAAAGGCAAGCCAAGAAGTCGACCGGATGATTCGGGAAGCCGGGGAACGCGCGGCAACCCGTGCCAACGTCAGCGGCCTTACGCCGCGACTGATCGAAACCTTGGGCAAGCTGCGATTTCGTACCAGCTATGCGCAAAATGTTCTGGATCACAGCGTGGAAGTGGCCCGACTTTCCGAAAACATTGCCCACGAGCTGGGGCTGAATCCAGAGGTTGCCAAGCGGGCGGGCTTGTTGCACGACATCGGGAAAGCGTTGGGGCCAGAGTTTGAGGGTCCTCACGCCATTACCGGAATGGAATTTTTACGCAGTCAGAATGAGCGAGAAAGCGTGCTCCATGCAGTTGGAGCGCACCACCACGACATCGAGCCGCATTCGGCGGAGGCCATTGCCGTGATCATCGCCGATACGATCTCCGCCGCCCGTCCCGGGGCGCGACGGGAGAATCTGGAAACCTACCTTAAGCGACTGGCGGGGCTGGAAGCCTTGGCGAACGAGTTCCCCGGGGTTCACCGCAGCTATGCCGTGCAAGCCGGTCGAGAAATTCGCTTGATCGTTAAGCCCGATGAATTGGACGACCTAGGCGCTTCTCGTCTCGCGGCCGATGTGGCGCGCAAGATAGAGACGGAAATGGACTATCCGGGACAGGTGAAGGTAACCGTCATCCGCGAATTCCGCAAGACCGAAGTCGCCAAGTAGTTATCGCCAATCTGCGCCCAAGACCGTCACTTCGTCACCGATATTCGCGGCTTCCTCTATCGCAATCCCAATGGCATGATCAAAACTGGCTTCGTCGAGACCGTAAAATCCACGAGAACCATCTCGCATTGCAGAGGTGCGCACCAAAGTCTCGGCCATCGCGATTTCGTCGTCGGAGAACCGTTCCGCTACGAATGGATTTTCGAACCAGACCCGGTCTCCGGCGGTGATCGCGATAAGTCCGGCTCCCTCCAAATTTCCTTCGTGGCCGGCCTCGCGGCGCACGAGCTGATACTGAATCGGGACTTTGCGCTCGGGCACCAGGCGAACCGTGTCGTGCTCAATCTCGCCCGATATGCCACGAATCACGGCGCGACGGTGGCGAATGTGGGCAAAGTAGGAGGCGCCGAGAAAGTCGAAAACGCCCGTCTTGTCGCCAAATCTTAGCGTGGCGAGCGTCTGGTTGCCAGATTCGATGTCAGCTCCAGAGTAGTCCAAGTTTCGTCCCGGTCCGCTTGTAGTCTTGACCGGAAATCGCGTAGCGCGGACGGTGACGTCCTCGATTCCTACTCCCAGGAACCGACGGATCAAGGCCACCCCGTGGTAGCCATGGGCGATGGAAACGTGCGCCATTTGCAGATCCCCTAATAGGCCGGAATTGGCCATGGCTATTTGGGCCGATGATAATGGATGAAACGGGTATTGCTCAGCTACCTGAACAATAGCTCCGGAAGGTACGGCCGAACACAGCGAGTGTAGCGACGGAACGTCCGGCGCCGGCGGCGTTTCACTGAGAACGGCGATTCCCTGGCTGGCTAACTCTAAAATCACATCCGGCTGCGACGACCACGAAACACTCACAACGGCGAGGTCGATCCCAAAATCTACCAGTGCTTCGGTCGACCCAAAAACCGGCGAATCGGTCACATCTCCGCGCTTGTCGGGATTACGGATCACGGTCCCGACCAATGAAAATTGATCAGGAAGGCTTTGAATAATGCGCCGCCAAGTGACGGCTCGCCAACCGTTTCCGATTATGCCTACGCGGACGCTCATGCCATGAAGCTACCCGTTACTTGATGCCCGCGTTGCCCCTACTAGCATGATAGTTCCAACCGTTGAGCGTGAGCATTTCGTTGGGATGCTGATTTTGGTCTTCCACATGACCGTCGCCAGCGTGAACTTGAACCAGTACGGTCTTGCGTATTTCTGACGAACGATTCGGCATGGAACCGTGAATGGTGAAGTAGTGGAAGAACACCACGTCACCGGGCTCAGCTTCTACTGGCACGGCATTCTCAAGCGGATATTCAGTGAGGATCGGATTCTCAAACTGACCCCCAGATTGATCCACCCGTCCCAGCTTGTGGGATCCAGGATAAACGCGCAGACAGCCCATTTCGTCGGTCGCTTTGCTGACGTGAATCACACCGGCAATCATGGAGTCTTTCACGGTGGGGAAGTAATCCCAGTCTTGGTGCATCGGAAACGGCGCTCCCTTTTCCGACGGCTTTTGGAAGAGTTTCGTATGGTGGAGAATGATGTCGGGGCCGATGATTGCCTCGTTGACAGCCAAAAACTTAGCATTCATCAGCGCACGCATCCACACCGCCGAGTATCGCTGAACGTTATGAGTGTGCAAAACGATCAGTTGCTTAGCATCGAGTCGCTCCATTTCCGGGCCGCCCCAGGTGGCGTTGTTGCTCTCTCCGCTGGCGATCATCTGATCGATGATTCGATCGAAGTCGCGCTCAAGTTCGGCGACTTCTTCCGGGCTAAACACACCTTTGGCTACATAAAAGCCATCTTCGGCAAACTGCCTCCCGATTGCCGTATCGGCTACGGGTGGAACAAAAGGATGATCGACGGAAATCCCCATAAGTTCGGACAGTATAGTTGTGCCGCTGAGCTAAGACACGTGATACAATCGGACAGAATTCTGATGATTTCGGACAATCAAGATTCACAATGATCGCCACTGCCGTCTTTGGGAACCATCGTCTTCGAGCCGAATGGGGAGGATATTGCCCATTTATTCGCCAGAAGACGAACGCCCTCCACCAGCATGAATTCGGCGAAATCTGTCTCGTCACCGCTGGATCTGGGCGATATCGCCACGGAACCCAATCATTCCCCATCGTGGTAGGAGACGTTTTTGCCGCTTTTCCCGGCATCCCCCACGAAATTTCCTCGTACGAAACGGGAGATCTGGAACTGTACTTCGTGCGATTTGTGATCACCCGGGTGGAAGTCGCCGCGCCAGATTTCGCCCGGGCCCCGGCCGAAGAGCGCGTGATTCGCTCCTTCCTCGATGGCCGCCTGCGGGCCGCTGGCGGTGACGCTTTACAGGCATTCATTCCGCTGATCCAGTCCGTCAAGCCAGCATCCGCTTCCATCATCACGTCCAGGGCGGCCGATGCGGCACTCTTACACCTAACATTGGCGATGATGGAGAAGCTGGGACGTGCCTACGAACCCTTGGTGACCGCTTCGGAGCCCACGCTTTGGGAGCGCGCCCGCACGGTGATCGAAAGCCAAGTCGAAATCGGACTCGATGCCGAATCTTTGGCCGAGAGGCTGGGCGTGTGTTCGCGCACCTTGCGGCGCGCTGCCCAACGAGAAACGAGACGAGGAATCGCCGCCGAAATAAACCAAATCCGAATGCGGCACGCTTCGCATCGACTCCTGATGGGTTTTTCAGTCGCCGAAGTATCCACCCAGTTTCACTTTTCGGAACCAGCGGTTTTTGCCCGTTGTTTCCGCAGAGTAGTGGGCGCATCGCCAAGCGATTTTAAACGAAATTATCAGCTCGGTAACCCATCGGTAATTCCCGAAAATATGCTCGATCGCAACCACTAAATTGGAGATGAACCGGCCATTAGAATCCTAATTCTTGAAGATGAACCCCGCGTTTCCGACTTTCTGCAGGAAGCTTTGCACGAAGTTGGATATGTGGTAGAAGTGAGCCGTACCGTGCGTGAAGCGGTTGAAAAAGTTAAAGGCACCGCGTTTGATCTTTTCACGGTGGATGTCATGCTTCCCGACCAGGATGGCTATGAATTTGTTCGCCAGGTGCGAGCGCTGCATCTCGATACGCCGGTCTTAATGCTCACCGCTAAGCACCGCGTGGAAGATCGCATCGTGGGTCTAGACTGCGGCGCCGACGATTACCTAAGCAAGCCGTTTGCGTTGGGAGAACTCTTGGCACGGGTGAGAGCCTTGTTGCGGCGAAAGGCCGGCGGTATTCCAATCCTGAATTTTGCCGACATTGAGCTAGACCCGTCCACCCGAAAAGTCACCCAAGGGGGCGAGCCTGTATATCTCTCGGCACTGCAATTCAACTTGCTTCAGTATTTCGTGCGAAACCGCGGACTTGTTCTTAGCAAACATCAAATTCTGGATGCTATCTGGGACGATCAAGGCTTTCGTGACCCGAATACTGTGGAAGCATTTGTCAGTCAATTGCGCGCCAAACTAGAGACCAAGGGGAAGGCGCGGGTAATCCATACCGTGCGAGGAATTGGCTATACACTACAGCAACGGGATTCCAGTCCAGAGTGAGCCCGTCGGGCGAACCCGATGAAATTTGTTCGGGTTGGTAGCCATCGCGTCCGCATCGGATTGGCTGCATTTTTTTCGGCGCTGGTTGTCATCGGTGGCGCATTTGCCGCCATGGCTTGGTATGCGCGCCATGCCAGTATTCAGGCTGGCATCGACACTCTTCGCCCGCTTGCCGAAGATATCGCCCGGGATTATGAAGGACCGGAATCGCTTCCCGGTCTCGGGAAGGGGCTACCAAAAGATGTCGCAGTGGGGATTTACCAGCAAGACCGCCAGCTTTTTCGATGGGGTGATGTCACCATTCCCGCCAAGGCGCATACCGGAGAGCGCGAGTTTGATGGTGAGGAATGGATCACCTCTCGCTTTGAACGTGACGGAGTCGCCTTCATCGTAGGCCGCAGTTGGAAGCGTGAAAATCGCAGCCAGCTGATCTTTATTTACACTCTTGCCGCGTTCTGGATTCCGCTGGCGGGCTTTGTTGGGTTAGCGGCATACGCCGCTGCTGCGGGAATGTTTCGAGCCATCGAGGCCCTCACTCTCCAAGCCGCGGCGCTTTCGGCGGCCGTACGGGGCGTGCATCTAGACGGTAGCGACGATGCCGAGATTCAGGTGCTTTCCCGAGAGTTAAACGGAATGCTGGACCGAATCTGGTCCGAAGTTGGACGCCGAGACCGATTGGTAGCCGACATCGCCCACGATCTGCGAACCCCACTGACCATTATCCGGGGCCGGCTGGAAACCTTACTGCTCAAGAATACGCTGGACGAATCATCCGCGAGATCGGTGCGGATCGCGGTGGAAGAATCCGAGCGATTGTCGGGCCTTCTTGAACTCATTCTGGAATCGGGCGAACCGATCGATGCCGAACCACCGGCAATAGACCTCGAGCCCATCGTCAAATCCACCGCGCTGCGTTGGGAGGATCAGCTTCCCCAACTGTCGGTGGTGGCAACGTCGGTATCGGTGAGAGTCACCGTGGCCGAGATCACCCGACTGATGGACAACTTGCTGGACAACGCCCGAAGATTTTCCCCCGAAGGTTCTGCCGTGCTACTAGAACTGAATCGTGTAGACGAGATGGCAGTGCTGGCCATAAGCGATGCTGGCCCTGGAATTCCTGAGGAAGACCGCGACCGCATCTTTGATCGGTTCGTTCGATTAGAAGACAGTCGCAACCGTGGTACCGGCGGATTTGGATTAGGACTGGCCGTGTGCCGAGAAATTGCTCGGGCCCGCGGCGGGGATATCACAATTACTGACTCGGAAGCCGGCGGAGCCAAGTTCACCGTGATGATTCCGGTTTCAAAGTAGTTGCACGTGCTGATCGCCGGATAAAGGCGTAAAGCACCGGTCCCAATACTAAACTCAGCACCGTGCTGTAGAGCAGACCGCCGATCACCACGATGGCAAGAGGCTGTTGCATCTGCGCGCCAGCTCCCAACCCTAAGCTAAGCGGTAGCAGGCCAAGGATCGCGGCCGCCGTTGTCATCAGAATCGGCCGCAGCCGCTCTTCCCCGGCCTGTTGAACCGCCGCGTCAGCCGAAAGCCCGCCATCGATCGCAGCCTGGGCTCGATCCAGCAGTAGAATGCCATTTTTGACCACGATTCCAGCGAGCATGATGGCTCCCATGAAGCTGCTCACGTTCAGCGGAATCGAGGTGAGGTAGAGAGCGCTAACGGCACCCGCCAGCGAAAGCGGCATCAAAAACAGGATGACAGCGGGGCCGGTAAAGCTTCTGAACTGGAACAGCATTACGGTGAAAACTGCCAGCACGGCCAGCCCAAGCACCAGGATCAGGTTCGTAAACGTTTCCTGTTGGCTCTCGAACTGTCCACCCAGCGTGTAAGTGACCCCCGTCGGCAACGGAGTATTGGCCATAAGGGCCTTCACCTTGGTGACCGCAGTGCCGAGGTCAACCCCTTCTAGCTGCGCCGTTACGGCAACAATCCGGCGCTGGTCTTCGCGGGCCGTTTGCGTTTCTCCGGGAATCGTAACGATGGACCCCAGAGAGGCCAATGGATACAACCCGTCGTTGCTTGCCCGAATTTGAATGTCCCGCAGCGAATCGGGGTTGTCTCGGACCGATTGCGGCAGGCGCACCCGCACCGCGACACCTCGGTCACCGACCAACGCTTGGGTAGCAACGGTCCCGTAGAGGGCGGCGTTTGCTTGACGGGTAACGTCGCTGGTGGTGAGGCCAAGTCGACCGATCGTTGATTCGTCCAGTTTCAGCGTGACGGCGGGCCCGGCCTCGATGGCCCCCGATTGGGCGTCAACCAACCCGTGAATCCCGCCGAGCTTCTCCACTAGGGCTTTGGCCTGCTCGACCAGCACGTTTTGGTCCTCGCCGTACAATTTGATCTCGATCGGTGACGGGTTCCCCGCCAAGTCCCCGATCAGATCTTGCAGGACCTGAATAAACTCGACCTCTAGCCCGGGAACGCTGGCAAGAATTTTCCCGCGGATCTCGGTGGTAACGGCCTCGGTGCTACGATGGCGGTTCTCCTTGAGCATTACGGCGTAGTCGCCTCGGTTCACTTCGGTGATCGCAAAACCCAATTCGGTCCCGGTTCGACGGCTAAAAGTCGCGACTTCGGGGGTCGCCTGTAAGATCGCATCGACCTTTTTGAGTAGCCGGTCGGTTTCCGCTAGCGATGTTCCGGGGGGACTGTTGTAATCCAAAACGAACGATCCCTCATCCAGCCTCGGCATAAATCCTGAAGTCAGGCGTCCGCCAATTACGATCACGATGCCAACGGAGACCACCGTTAAGACCGCTGCCGTCCACTTGTTTCGCAGACAGAACGCCAGCACGCGCCGGTATCCGTCCAGAACAATCCCAAATACTCGCCCATGCGGAGGATGCGCTTTGTCCTTTAGGAACGCTGAGCAAAGGGTCGGGCTGATATAAAGCGCCAACCCTAGCGAAACCATCAACGAGATTGCCAGCGTGATCGCCAGGGCAAGGAAGAAGGACCCCGCGACGCCCTTGAGGAATACCAGCGGAAGGAACACCACGACCGTCGTGATGGTAGAGCTAATCATCGGAACGGCTATCTCACGGCTGGCGCTCACCACAGCCGTGGCAAGCCGCTGGCCATCGCCCAAGTGACGAAAAACGTTTTCCACAACGACGATAGCGTCGTCAATGATCAATCCTATCCCCACCGCCAGCGCCCCAAGCGTCATGAGATTTAGGGTCATCCCTGCCAGGCGCATGAACAAGAAGGTGATGAGCACGGTGGCGGGGATGATGAGGGCGGTAATAATGGTCGCCCGCAAGTCACCCAGAAATAGAAGCAAGATTAAGACTGCGAGACCAGCACCAACCAAAACCGCGTCGCGAACGTTGGCGACCGCCTCCCTGATCAAAACGCTCTGGTCATAGAAAATTTCTAGACTCGCTCCGGGTGGCAAACTTTGACGGATTGATGTCAGTTCTCGCTGGATCGCGTCCACCATGGCGACCGAATTGGCGGACGGTTGACGGACAATATTAAGCAGCACAGACTCGTGCCCGTTGGCACTCACCACCGTCACTGGGTCTTCAACGGCCATTCGTACTTCGGCCACCTGCCCCACCGATATCGGTTGATTTCCGCGGTTAGGAATGGTGATCCGAGCGATGTCGCTGGCTGAAGTCGCCTCGCCGTCTACCAGTACTTGGAGGCGCTGAAATCGTCGGTCGATCTGCCCGATACTGGCGATGACGTTGTTGTCGCCAATAGCGCGGACCACGTCATCGGCCGTAAGCCCCGCCGCCGCCAATGCCTCTGGGCGGCAATTGACGGCGATTTCGGGCACGCGACCGCCCTGAATCACTACCCTCGATACACCCTCTAGCCGCGCCAACTGCGGCTTCAATCGGTAGGTTGCGAGCGTCCACAGTTCCGATTGAGTCATCACCTTTGAACTGAGACTTAGCCCCAAAACCGGAAAAACGGTGGGGTTCATCCGCTCCACTTCAGTTTGGGTTTCCGGCGGAAGTTGCGGACGAACCTGGTTCACGCGCGCATTGACCAACTGCTCGGCAACCAGGATATCGGTACCGTCGGTGAAGTCAACGGAGATTTCCGTGTTTCCGCGTTGCGTCTTGCTGCGAATGCGCTTCACGTTTGGAATCGTTGAAAGTGCTTCCTCAATCGGTCGGGTTATGTTTATTTCAATGGTGCGGGCAGGACGCTCTCCAGCATCGGTGATGATCACGACCCGGGGAAAGGTGACGTCTGGGAGAATTGAAACCGGAAAAGCAGAATATAACGCTGCCCCCACAAGGCAGAGCATAAGAACGGCAAACAGCAACGGCTTTGCCATCCGGCTGGACATCGATGGCTCCGCAGTTCTCAAGAGCCCTTAACCCGAACTTTGGCCCCGTCGGTGAGTTCGTACTGTCCTTCGGTGATCACAGATTGGCCTTGCTTTATCCCCGATCGGATCGAAATGAGATTCCCGCTTTTGACACCAGTGATTACCGGCACGACGTGGACCGTATCGCCTTCTTGCACCAGTACTACCGATTGTCCATCGCGATCTACTACGGCAATCGCCGGAATGACGACAGAGTTGCCGGCGGCGGGGATGGTGAGCCGTCCCTTTCCGAAGGTTCCGCTACGAACCTTTCCCGGGTTAGGAATCGATATTCGAACCGAAATGAGTCCGGTCGCCGAATCAGCGTTGCCGATATTCACAGTTCGCCCGGCTACGAAACTTCCGTCAGCGTCGATTGTCGCGGGCAAACCAAGCTTGATCGCGACCGCCTGCGCACTGGAGACAGATGCAACGAAATCCAGTCCCTTTGATGCATCGGTGATCTCCAAGATCGGAGTCAGGTTGTCGGATTCATCACCTGGATTGAGGATCCGCTTGGACACCACCCCGTTGAACGGAGACCGGATGCGCGACGTTTCTGCGGTCGCTGTCGCACTAGCCGCTTCACTTCTTTTGGATTGCACGGTGGATTCTGCTCGGCGCGCGCCCTCTACCGTGGCTCTGGCGGTGGCGATTCGCTTGGTTGCCGTCACTTTCACCGTGGATAAACTTTCTTGCGCGGCTTTCACCCGTTCGTTAGCGGCCGCAATTTCTTCGGGTCGATTTCCGATTTGTGCCAGCTCCAGAGCGTTCTGAGCAACCAGTACCGCTTGTTCCTCGGTGCTCAACGTTTCCCGCGCTGCCTCTACATCCTTGGCCGGGATAAAGCCCTCTTTAGATAGAGCCTCCACCCGGACAAGCTCGCGTCGAGCTTGGTCTCGGGCGATGACGGCCTGTCGGACGGCGGCTTGCGCAGAAGCAATTTCCTGAGGTCGACTTCCTGATTTCACCTTGACATAATCGGCCTGCGCAATTTTGAGGTTCGAATTCGCCTGTGAGATATCGGATGCTGCCTCCGCCACTGCGGTTTCTAGCTGCAATTGGGCGACCCGGAGATTTGTTTCAAACTCAGACTGGGCTGCCGTTGCCGCCTCTGATAATTGGCGAGCCGTCGCACTTTGCGCGAGGGTTTCCAGGGTTGCAACCACCATTCCCGCCGTGACGGGATCCCCTTCTTTCACCGTTACTGTCGCAATGCGATTGGGGAGCGTCGCCCCGACTCGGGCAACGTGTCCTTCTCGGGGGACAAATTGTCCGGTGAAATCCAACACCGTAGGCAACTGACGGACTGTAGCCTTAGCAACCGACACTTCCGCAACGGTTTCGAGGGCCTCGGCTTCTTTCTCTGCTGGCTTTGCGCATCCCGTTACCAAGACCGCTGGCAGTATCCACAGAAGCCACTTTCGCACGCGAGTAGTGAACCTGACCGGCCACGATGAGGGTCATTATCTGAGGAACTTTTCAGGCTGTTAACGGCCTAAACATTGAACAGGAAGTGCATGACATCGCCTTCTTGCACCACGTATTCCTTTCCTTCCGAACGAACCAGACCCTTCGCCTTGGCCGCCGCCATGCTGCCGTTTTCGACGAGATCCTTGTACGCCACCGTCTCCGCCCGAATGTAGCCTCTCTCAAAATCAGAGTGAATGACGCCGGCGGCCTGGGGACCCTTCATGCCCTTGGTGATCGTCCACGCACGCGTTTCCTTGGGTCCGGTGGTGAAGTAGGTTTGCAGCCCCAGCAGGTCGTATGTGGTGCGAATCAGTGACTTCAGGCCGCCTTCCGTGACCCCCAACGATTCCAAGAACTCTTGGCGATCCGCCTCGGGCAGTTCGATCAGTTCCGATTCCACCTGGGCCGAGATAATCACTACCTGGGCGCCTTCCGCGGCCGCGATTTTTCTCACTTGTTCGGTGTAAGCATTTCCAGAGGCAAGGTCGCCCTCGTTCACATTGGCGGCGTAAATGATCGGCTTTAGCGTCATTAATCCCAACCCTTTCAGGCTGAATGCTTCGTCTTCCGTGAGTTTCACCGACCGGGCCGCTTTGCCCTCGTTTAGTACGGGCAATAGCTTTTCTAGGGCGTCAATCTCGATCTGGGCCTCTTTCTTGGTGCGAAGCTCCTTTCGTGCCCGCTCCAATCGCTTTTCGGCGCTGGCGATGTCGGCAAAAATCAGCTCTAGATTGATGACTTCGATATCCCTCGCCGGGTCAACCGAGCCGTTTACATGGATGATATCACCGTTATCGAAGCACCGGACCACGTGGACGATGCAGTCCACTTCGCGGATATTGGCCAGAAATTGGTTGCCCAGTCCCTCGCCTTTGCTGGCACCCTTTACCAAACCGGCGATGTCGACGAACTCCATTCGGGCAGGCAGAATGGCTTCTGAGCCTGAGATTTTGGCCAGCACGTCCAGCCGGGGGTCGGGCACGGTCACCATTCCAACGTTCGGCTCGATGGTGCAAAACGGAAAATTGGCAGCCTGCGCTTGCGCGTTTGCAACCACGGCGTTGAAAAGGGTTGACTTGCCAACATTAGGCAGTCCGACATTACCGGCTCTTAGCATGGGGAGGTGCGCAGGCCGCAGCCGTTGCCCCTATAGTATGAAGGATTGGGCTCTAACGGGTTATCTGGCGATGGGAGGTCCCTTTGTTATTCACGCATCGTTCGAGGTCTAAGGACCTTGAAAATTGGGCTACTTGACGTGGTAGTTCAGTTGAACGAGGCCGCTGTCGTACTGCGCGCTGTCTTCTAGCGTTAGCGCTGTGCGTGGGAAACCGTCGGGAAACAGGCGAATGCCGTTGCCGAGAAGCACGGGGTGCAACGAGACCGTGATGCGATCGATCAACCCGCCAGTCAGCATGCTCCGCACTAATTCGCCGCCACCGACCAACCAAACTTCCTCCGCCCCGTCTTCGCGAAGCTGCTCCACCAGTTCTGGCAGTTCGCCATTAAAAACGGTGGTTCCCGGAGTGTCCGTCTCCAAATCTGAGCGCCGGGTGATGACCACGTTCGCCTTATCCGCATAGGGCCATTTGCCGAAGGATTTCACTACCTCGTAGGTTCCACGTCCCATGATCAGGGTGTCGACGTTCTCAAAGAAGTCATCAAAGCCGTAGTCGGTATCGGTGAACAACCACGATAGGTCGTCATCGGGTCCGGCAATGTAACCGTCCAGGCTAGTCGCCACAAACAACGTGATCGTCACTATTGGAAGGTACCCGGAATACCGAGATTGGGCTACTGCTGGTCGGGAGGAGGCACGCTGGGGTCCCCGTTCGAATTTTCTGCGGCCTCCCCTTTCTCCTCGGTTCCCTCCTCCACAACGGCGGTCTCATCGGTTTCGTCATCCAATTTTGGCGTCTGCTCAAGGCGATTCTTTACGTCTGCTCCCGCGTCGGAAGGTGAGGGAGGTGCCTTCGTGACCACGGATTTGGGAGCGGCCTTTTTTTCCTTAACCGTCGTGTCAATCCGCACCGAACCAGACGATGATTTTTTCGCATCCGCAGCGGGCTTGTCCGCTGGCTTTTTGGGCTTGGCGGCCGTTTTTGGGGCGGTCAGCGACTTAGTCCAGGAATTGAATTGCCGCTGCCACTGGGCCAGCATCTTTGGTTTGGATTGCACCCAGGCGTAACCACCAATCAAAATCGCGGCTACGATCGCCAGTCGAATGGTCGTCCGTAGTAGTCGCTGAGCAGCGGGGGTGGCTGGCTGCTTCCTTTCGGAGCGAGAGGTTACTGTAGTCGCCGTCGCCACATCGCTAAGGAAGGAGACCACCTGAACTACCGGAATTTCAGCGCCCGATTTCGCCGTCAAGGGTTGAACAGGCTGTACTTTCGCCACGTGTCCAAACTTCGCCGCCTCATCCAGCAGGTTCTGGGTCGCCCAAACCTGTCCGGCGGGGACATCCTCAATCATGGTGTCCACCACCTGCACGGCTTCACCAGCCGAAAAAGTGCGGGCCTGCCCGTGTTGCAGCCGCTCTTCGACCGTGGTGGAACCAAAATCGGCGGCAAAGCGGTGCAGGAGTGACGGCTCGCTTTGGCTCCGCATGGCGTTGATCCGCACGGCTGCTGCCTGAAGTGCGTTCGCCGCCGCCAGAGTTTTGGGGGCATCCAGGAACATGTAAAGTCGCTCGCTCCCGCTCAGGTGCTCAACGGTGCCACCGTACTGACTGGCGGCATCGCCCAGCAAAGTGAAATGGCGATTGATCGCCTCTTGCACCGCGTTTGGAGAGATCGCATTGTCCTGCGCGGTACCGGCTATGGCAACCCGAACCACCCCCCGAATCCGCGTTCCCCTACTCATAAATCGCCACCCACTGCTACATCATGACAAATTAGATAGTAATTTTGCCAGGTTAATTCTGGCAAGGTCAATTGAGCTTGATCTGCTGCTGGGAGTCCAACTCAGATTCCGCCACGGCACGAACCTTTATCTCGCCAAGAACGTGATCAATCGCCTGACCTGGGATTGGAGTTGCCTGCGGATCGCCATGAAGCGAAATTCGCTCGGCTTCCGCCGCCAACCGGGCCAACTTATCCGCCACCGCATTGGCATCCCAGAAAATCGCTGGCACCGACGGCCCAGCGTTTCGTCCTGGCTTAACAAAGGTTTCCACAAACTCGTTGGCGTAGTCGCCCCAGTGTCGTGGCTTTGCCTCCATCGGCAAGTACGGACGGTACATGGTGAGGATATCCGCCATGGCCGAATCGGCCGCATTTCGCATCCGCTCTCGCAAGCCCGCCAGAGTGTTGATACGGTATGGATCCACCCACGCTCCCGATTTCAGCGCTGCATGAATCCTCGTCCATCCGCGCGAAGCCTCTTCCAGCATTAGCAAACTCCCTTCGTCCAGATCTCGATGCAACCGCTTCAGATTATTGAGGGCCACCATCAATCCGGCCACCTCTCGCGCGTGCGCCACTCGCGGGTCCTCCAGGGCAAGAGCATTGGTTGCCCTGGCCGCCCGAATGCTAAAGAATCCACCCACGGCGGCGGCAAACAGGCCCGCTCCGATGACGGGCAGATTCGCGGCAAAACCGCTGCGAATACTCGCAATCATCGCCGGAACGGCGACAACCATTCCCAAAATGCAGAGCAACCCAGCCCAATTAAGGCGCGGAGGAATCCACGGCTTGTGCGTCATTTGGCGCAAATAGCCCGTTAGGTAGGGGTACTTTCGCTCTATTCCAGGGTCAAACATGGCAATCCCTCACAGTATAGGGGGCAAACCGCATTTGTCCCCATCGGGCCTAGGACAATTGGGGCGAATGTGGAATATTCAGAGGGTGAAAATTGCCCGTTGGGTGCTTGCCACCACCAGTTTGCCGATGCTGACCCTTCCCGCCATCTCATGGTCGGCGGGCGCCTCGAAAATTGATAAGGTCGACGCGCTTATGCAACTGTATGTGCGGCAAAGCGCGATTCCGTCCCTCACCTACAGCATCGTTGAAGACGGAAAAGTCGTCCGTGTCGCCAGCTATGGCTATGCTGATCTCGAGAATCAGGTGAAGGCGTCGCGGCAGAGCCGGTACGAAATTGGCAGTATGACCAAGCAATTCACAGCGGCAGGCATCTTTTTGCTGCAACAAGAAGGCAAGCTCTCTGTCGAAGACAGGCTAGACAAGCACCTGAAAAACCTGCCCGAGACGTGGAAGTCAATCACCATCCACCAGTGCCTTTCCCACACCGCCGGGCTCAAGGACTATCTAGCGACATTCAGCGCGCTTCGAACCGACCCCGTGGCCGCCGATGACATCATCAAACGCATGGGCACCATGACCCTAGATTTCACCCCAGGCTCCGCTTGGTCTTACAGCAACACGGGCTACCTGCTGATGGCGCAGCTAATCGAAGCTAAATCTGGTCAGAAATACCCTCAGTTTCTCAGCGAGCGCATTTTCAAGCCTCTCGGCATGACTTCGACCTCCGCCAGCGATCCCGACGTCGTGATCCCAAATCGAGCGCGTCCGTACGCGTTCACCGGGAAGGCATTTTCCAACCGACCGGTCATCAATCCTTCGCTCGCAAAGGGGGCTGGAGAGCTTGTATCCACCGTGGATGACCTAACCAAATGGGCAAGCGAGCTTGACCATCCTAAAATCCTCAAGCCCGAGTCCGTCGCCGCGATGCAGACGGCTTTCGTCTTCAACAACGGTCGCAAAGCGGGCTACGGCACGGGATTCTTCCTGCACCGAGATCGTGGAAGGGAGATCATTGAGCACGGCGGCAATACCACCGGAATGTCCAGCGAAATATTCCGCGTTCCCAGCAAAAAGCTCACCATGATTGTCTTGACAAATGCGTCTGGCATCGCGCCAGCGCAGACGTGTCGCGAGGCACTGGGCATTCTTGACCCGAGTTGGAATCCTCTCGTGCGAACCGAGACTGACCCGAATGAGCGACGCTCGCTAGAACTGATGGTGACCTTTCGTAAATGGGCGCGAGGCAACTTCGATAATTCGGCGTTCAGCCCGGAAATGATGAGCATGCTGAACACCACACGCGGATTAGCAGTTCGCCAGGCGTTTCAAATCTTTGGAAAGATGGCGAAAACTTACCGATACCTGGACGGCGAGGACTACGACGGGCACCGGTTTGATCGGTATGCCATGCAGATTGGCGCGGTCGAGGTACCGCTAGAGTTCGAGTTTGACGCCAACGGAAAGGTTGTTTCGATGGAGCAGATTCACGCTCCGGTACTCAAAGTATCCACTCGGAAGCAGTGATCTCGAGTAATGGTTTGCCCAACCCAGGTGAACTCCGCATCTAGATTCTTTGCCGCATCACTGGCTTCGCGCATCTCGGAAAACAATCCGTACACGGCGGAGCCAGACCCGGTAAGTCCCGTACGGTTCGCCCCTTTAACCGCAAGTTGCTCGATGAGTTGCAGGCTCTCCGAGGGGGCCACCCGTTCAAAGTCGTTGTAGTGCTCACCGGGGGTGTAGTCGCGCCATGCCCGAACGGTGGCATCCAACCCCTGAAACATCGCAGACGTGGAACACGACGCGGCCGGCTTGGCGATGAGAACGGCCGCAGGAGGATCGTCTGGCCAGGCGGTCAGCTTTTCTCCATAGCCCTCCCCATACGCGCGTCCGCCCACTAGGAAGTACGGAACATCGGCACCAACGGAACTGGCGATACCCAGTTTCTCGGCCATTGGTAGCGGCCCTACCCAATGCTCAGCGGCCCGGATGATTCCAGCCGCGTCGCTGGATCCCCCACCTAATCCGCTCTCTACGGGAATGCGTTTCACGACTGTGACGTCGAAACTAGGGAGTGGGGCAATTTCGTGGAGACGTCCGATGGTTTTGGTGACCGTGTTCCGAGCCGGAACTTCAAATTCCACCGTTGGATCGGGAAACTCCCAGTGAATGGCTCCGGATCCCGGCGTAAATACCAGTTCATCGTAGAGCGAAATGGACTGGAAGACAGTCCGCAATGGGTGATAGTTGCGCTCATCGCGCGGCCCCACGCTCAGAAACAGATTGATCTTGGCGGGGCACCAAACGCGAATGGGCGTGAACACATCAATAGTATGCGTTCATCGACTAGGCACGAAAAAGCCTCTCTGACCGGGTGGTCGGAGAGGCTTTGCGCTAGCGATTCGCTCGCTTACTTAGCGTTTCGGCGTCGGCGAACTAAAGCCAGCGCGCCTGCGCCGAGGGTGAACATCGTGATC
>Ga0114972_10000431_pt1 | contig 31244 bp, 26 predicted proteins | sample M_140807_EF_Meta_FD_87354 | JGI IMG/M metagenome (GOLD analysis project Ga0114972, IMG submission 87354) | Freshwater microbial communities from Lake Montjoie, Canada to study carbon cycling - M_140807_EF_MetaG | ecosystem: Environmental > Aquatic > Freshwater > Lake | place: Lake Montjoie...
CCTCCGCAATGCGCAATTCGGAGCGAGATGGCGCTATTTCGCGCGCATCGCGTCGATCAGCTTCCGCCCATCGTCACCCGCCTTCTCGACCCACTCGTTCGCCATCGTCGCGCCGATTGCGTCGAGCCCAGCGCGGACATCGGTCGGGACGGTGCCGATGGTGAGGCCCTTTTCCGCCAGCCGGCTTTGGGACGCCTTCTCGGCCTCCTGCGCGTAGCCCCAGCCGCGTGCTTGCGCTTTGGCGGCCGCATCGAGCACCGCCTGCTGCTGGTCGGCCGGCAGGCTTTCCAGGGCGCGGCGGGAGATCAGCACGGCGTTCTTGGTCATCGAGAAGGCCGCGGGTGTGAATACCTTGGCGTAGTCCCAGGCGGAGGTATCGACCCCGGTCTGGGCGCTGGTCACCATTGCGGTAGCGATGCCGGTGGCGAAGGCTTGCGCAAGCTCGGCCTGCTGGACGAGGACCGGATTGGCCCCGATGAGCGCTGCGAAGCGGTTGGTCAAAGGGCTGAAAGTCCGGAACCGGCTGCCCTTCAGGACATCCAGGCTATTGAGCGGCACCTGGGTGTAGAACCCGGCGCCGGGCCATGCCACGGTATAGAGCAGTGACAATCCCTGTTTGCGCAAACGCTCCTCGATATAGGGGCGCTGCAGATCCGCCAGCTTCTTCGCTCCGGCCCAATCCGGCACCAGGAAGGGCAGGGCATCGGCATCGAAGAACGGATCCTCGTTCGAATAGGCGGTGAGCAGGATTTCGCCCAGCTGCACCTGGCCGGTTTGAACCCCGCGCTTGATCTGCGGCATTGGCAGCAGAGAGGCATTGCTATGGACGCTCACCGCGAGCTTCCCTCCGGTCATCTGTTCGATATCGGCGCAGAACTCGCGAATATTCTTGGTGTGGAAATTCCCGTCCGGATAGGGCGTGGCCATCTGCCACTTGGTCTGCGCCCAGCTCGGCCGGGCAAGGAGGCTTAGGAAGGGCGTCGCCAGGACGGTGCGGCGGGGTATCGACATGGGGCGGTTCCTGGTTTGCGTCGGCGGAGTTTGGCCGGTCGGTCGCGGATTTCGCAAGCCCCGGGGCATTTGGCGCGGGGCTGTTGGATTGCCGCCGGCGCGCGGGAATGAGGCGCTGTCGATCACTTGCGAAGCAGGTGCCGAACGGCGAAGGGGAAACATCGTCCGATTTCGCATCGCGCCCTGGGTCAGACGGGGGTTTTCTAGAACAAGCTTGGCGCCAATGGCATCGTCGTCAGGCAGCACGTCACGACCGCCAAGCCCGACGGCTTTACCTTGCTTTATACGACCGGCAGCTTCGTCGAGAACATGGTTCAGCTCGGCGCCGCTGCCTTACGATCCGCAGATGGATCTCGTGCCGATCACGCTGGTGTCGCGCGGTCATGGCATGCTGCTCGGTGCCCGTGCCACGCCGCCGACCCCCGGTCCTGGGGCATGACCGGGATCGGCAACATTCCCCATCTTGGCCCGAAGCGGTTCAAGGAGTTCACGGGCGCCGAGCAGCATGCCGTGACCGTACCGCGGATCCCGAGAAGCGGCTCGCGGCCGTCCTCGGGCAGATGCTGGCGCAATCCGCGGCTGGCGCGTGATCAGCCCTTCAGAATGAAGGGCTTGGCCTGCGCGTCATAGGCCGGATAGCCGAGCAGCGTACGGAGCTCGGCCGATGGCAGCGCAGTGGTTGCCTCCGCCCCGCCCGCCTTGATAGTGGCGAGCCCGGCCTGAATGCCGGCGATCGCCGGAGAGAGCATGCCGGTCGGGAAGGTACCGATCTTGAAGCCGAGTTGTGCGGCTTCCGCCTGGGTCGGTGTGGCCCGCGCCCCGCCTGGAGAGAGCACGGCGAAGCTCGGCCGTCCGCCGGCGGCCTTGATGCCGCGGGCGATCTCCACGTCATCCGCAGGACTGTCGAGGAAGAGAATATCGGCGCCTTCTTCAACGAAGATTTCGATTCGCGCCACCGCTTCGTCGATCCCCTGGGTGGGCCGGCAATCGGTCCGGGCCAGCACCAGGATGCCGCTATCCTTCGCCGCCTCGACGGCGGCACGGACCTTCATCCGGGCTTCCTCGCGGGGCAGGCACGGCTTGCCGGCCGAGGTGAGTGCTCGCGGGGTGATCTTGTCCTCGATCAGCACCGCGGCCGCGCCCGCCTGGCCATAGGCGCGCACGGTCCGTTGCACGTTCATCGCGTTGCCGTAGCCATGATCACCATCGGCGAGGATCAGCAGATCCGGTGCCGCCCGGCGGACCATGGTGAAGCTGTCGAACATCTCACCGAAGGAGATCAGGTCAAGATCAGCCCCGCCCAGACGGCTGGCGGCGCAGCAGGAGCCGGAGAGAAAGGCGGTCTTGAAGCCGGCGGCCTGGGTCAGCTTGGCACTGATACCGTCCCATACGGCTGGCATAGGGACCAAGCCCGGCTGCTGCAGCAGGGCACGGAGTCGATCAGGAGGGCTCATGGCGTTTCCTTCTGGCTGGTTTCCTTGCAGCCTAGAGCAGGTCCACGTTAGCGCGAAGCCGTCCAGCGAGGCCCCGCAGGTTGACACCCTGCCAGCCAAGCGCGCCGAATACCGCAAAGGAGACAAGGTCCGAATGCCGACGCTGCAACGCCCCGATGGCGAAATCCACTACGAGGTCCATGGCAGCGGGTTTCCGGTTTTGCTCTTCGCGCCTGGCGGGCTGCGCTCGCGCATCGCCATGTGGCAAACCCCGCCCGGCGGCCCTGCCCGGCCCTGGGTGGATTGGACGCGTGCGCTGCCGGCGGCGGGCTTCACCGCCGTGGCCATGGATCAGCGGAATGCCGGGCAGTCCCGCACCGCGATCGAAGCTGGCCATGGCTGGCCTACCTATACCGCCGATCATCTCGCATTGATGGACCATCTTGGCCATCGGCGGTTTGCCGTGCTCGGTGGCTGTATCGGCGGAACCTATTGCCTGAATGCGGTAAAAGCGGCGCCCGAACGGATCCCCTGCGCCGTGCTGCAGAACCCGATCGGCCTGCATCCCGAACATCCGGGCTACTTCCCCGATAGCCACGCGGAATGGGGCGCCGAGCAACTGGCGGCGCGGACGGATTTATCCGCTGCGGCGCTTGCAGCCTTCGGACGCAACATGTGGGATCACCCGTTCGTCTTCGGCGTGGATCGGGATTTCGTACGCGGCTGCCAAACCCCCTGCCTGCTCCTGCCGGGTACGGATATTCCCCATCCCGCTGCGACGAGTACGGAACTGGTAGCGTTGCTCCCGGCGGTCGAGGTGTTAAAGGATTGGCGCGGACCGGCGCATTTGCCCGAGCAGGAGCGGCGCGTGTTGGCTTTCCTGCGGCAGCATTGCGTCTGACGCTGCATCGCAGCGCTGCAATCAGCGCGCCGCCAGAACCGCGAAGGCATCGCCCTCGGCGCGGTGCTGCTCGATATGCCTGCGGTGCCACAGCGCATAGAACAGCAAGTGCCAGGCTGCGGCCGCCTTGTGCTTATCGCTGGTCGCGTGGCGGAACAGCGCGGTGACGCGATCCGGCTTGGCGATCTCGGCAATCCCTGCCTGCGCCGCGACCAGAGGGCCGAGCCGCTCGCCGGCCCGCTCGATCCAGGCGGCGACCGGGACGGTAAAGCCCTGTTTCGGTCCGAACGGGTCGGCCGCCGGCAGATGCTGGGCAAGCCATTGGCGGAGCAGCCACTTGCCCATGCCATCGCGCACCTTGAGGGTATCGGGCAGGCGGAAAGCGGCCGCGGCGATGCCGGGGTCGAGCAGCGGGGTGCGACCTTCCACCCCATGGGCCATCAGGCAGCGATCCAGCTTGATCAGCAGGTCGTTCGGCAGCCAATCTGCGACGTCGAGCGCTTGCGCCGCCTGCAGTCGGCTGCGCCCCGGCAGGCTGGCCGCCGCCTCCGCCGCGCCAATACCGTCGCGCCACCCGGTCGGCGCCTCGCGCAGCACATCGAGGCGATCGAAACAGCCGCGGGCGCGTGGCGCCTTGCCGCCCAGCCACCAGGGGCGCATGGCCGCACGGTAGCGACCATAGCCGCCGAAAATTTCGTCCCCTCCCTCACCAGAGAGCACGACCTTGACGTCCTCACGGGCCCGACGGGCGAGGAACCAGGTTGGGATGATCGCGTAATCCGCCGCCGGATCATCCACGGCCGCGACGATTTCCGGCAAATGCTGCCAGACCATCGCCTCGGTCACTTCGAGCTGCACGTGCCGGGCGCCGACGCTTGCAGCGATGCGGGCCGCGGCGGCGCGCTCATCGACGGCTTGCGGTACGTCGAAGCCGGCGGTGAAGGCCAGTACCGGCGTCTGGCCATGGGGTCCGGCGCCGGACTGCTGGCGCGCCATCATCGCCAGGATGCTGGCGCTATCGATGCCGCCCGAGAGGAACATCCCATAGGGGACATCGCTACGCAGGTGCAGGGCGACGCTTTCCGCCAGGGCGGCATCAAGCCGGGCGAGGGCGGTGGTCCCGTCGATGTCCTCAGGACCACCTCCCGGCAGGGCGGCGCGGCGTTGCCGGGCGGTGATCGCCCCGTCGGCGATGACCAAGGTCTCCCCCGGCAGCACCCGGTCAATGCCCTCGAAGATCGTCGCTTGGCCCGTGGTGAACTGCAACTGCAGCAGTTCCGCGCGGGCTTCCACCCGCACTTTCGGGGCGACCAGGCCGGCTGCGATCAGGGCCTGCGGCTCGGACGCGAAGGCGATGCCATTGGGGATCTCGGCCACATAAAGCGGCTTGATGCCGAAGGGATCGCGCGCGAGGACCACTTGGCGCGTGGCGCGGTCCTTGACCGCGATCGCATACATGCCGCGCAGTGTCTCGGCGAAGGCGATCCCGTCGCGGCGCCATAGATGCAGCGGCGGCTCGCTGTCCGATAGCGTGGCGCAGCGCAATTGGTTGACGTCGCGCAGCTCCCGGTAATTGTAGATCTCGCCATTCACAACGATGGCAGCCGGGCCGGCATGGATCGGCTGGTCACCGGTGACGAGGTCGATGATCGCCAGGCGCGTATGGGCGAGGGCGATATTGCCCGCCGCATCATGCCCAGCCCCATCCGGGCCGCGATGCGCGAGCGCCCGGGTCAACGCTGCCAGCACATCCGGGGCGGGCGACATGCCCTGACGCAGCACGATCCCTGCGATGCCGCACATCAGCCCGGCTCCGGAAGGGATTGGCCAGGAAGGATCGCCGCGAGTGACACAGCAGGGCTGTAGCACGCGGCCTGGGGCGGACGACAGTTCACAGCAGCGCCTCGAATCGGGCGGCGATGGCATCCCAGTTGGGGCCCGGACCACGCGCCATTGCCGCGCGGTGCATGGCGCGCCAGCGCTCATCGTCGCCCAGCAGTGTGATCGCCGCCGCGGCCGCCTCAGCGTCGGTCCCGGCGACGACCCCGGTCGTCCCATCCTCGATCCGCTCGGCGACGCTGCCGAGCCGGGTCACTACCGCCGGCAGTCCACTCGCCTGCGCTTCGGCCAGGGCGAGGCAGAAGGTCTCACCGCTATCGCCCCGATAGAGCATCAGTCGCGCCGCGCGCAGCTGCACGGCGAGCGCCGGGCGCGGCAGGGGAGGCAGCAGGCGGACCCCGTCCTCGGCCATGGCCGCCGCGCGTGCCAGCACCGGGGCCGACCGCGCCGCCAGGCGGGCATCGCCGCCATAGGTCGCAGCACCCGTGTAGAGATGCAGCTCGGCGGTGGGCAGGCTCGGGCGAATACGCCGCACCCAGAGATCGAGCAGCCAGTCGAGGCCCCGCAGCGGGTTCGAGGTGAAAATGGCTACCGGCGGTGGCGGTGGCCGTTCGGTGAGCCTCGCATCGAAAGCTGGGGCAACTGCGAGGGGGATTTCCACCGGCGTGATCGGCACGATCCAGGGGAGCGTTCCCGAATGATAGGGGCCGAGGGTCACGATCCGCGGCCAAGCGCGTAGCAAGGGCAATAGGTGCTGCGGCTTGCGGAGATAGCCTCCCGGATTGTGCAGCCAAAGCACCGATCGCCCGCGTGGCAGGGCGCCGAACAGCCGTGGCACCCGATTGGCGATCACCAGATCGGCAGGCGCCCCCCCGGGCTTGAGCGAGCCCCATTGCAGCCCGTCGCGTGTCTCCTCGGCGGCCTCGCCGGCGCGGAGTTCCATTGCATGGCCGCGCCGCGCGAAGGCCGAGGCGAGCAGCGCAAAGGCGGTCTCGACGCCACCGAGCGGCCGCCCGGCCAGCCCGGCCGCGCCGATCCGTGGTCCCTCGGTTGCCATGACGATACGCATGGAGTCAGCTAGCACAGCGCCAGACCGGTTGCAGAGGGGGCCAGGAGAGGCCAATTCCCAGGCATGCCGATCGCCAGCCTGACCGATCACGGGGTCCTCGAACTCACCGGGGAGGACCGCGTGAGCTTCCTCCAAGGTCTTGTCTCCAATGATGTGACGGTCGTAGCGCCCGGTCGCGCCGTTTTCGCCGCCCTGCTGACGCCGCAGGGGAAATGGCTGCTGGACCTTTTCCTGTTCGCCGATGGCGAACGGCTGCTGCTGGAGACCGAGCGTGCCGCCATTCCGGGGTTGGCACAGCGGCTTGGTCGCTTCCGCCTGCGGGCGCGGGTGACGCTGCGCGATGTCTCGGACGCGTTGACGGTGCAGGTGGGCTGGGGCGGGGTTCTGCTGCCGAACGGCATCGCCGCCAGCGACCCCCGCCTGCCTGCTGCCGGCTGGCGGGCGCTGCGGGAGGTGCCACTGGCTGCCGATGTCGATATCGCCGCTTGGGACCGACACCGGCTCTCGCTTGGCCTGCCCGATGGATCGCGCGACCTGATCGCCGAACAGACCGTGCTCCTGGAAGCCGGCCATGACGAGTTGCATGGCATTTCGTGGTCCAAGGGCTGCTACATAGGGCAGGAGTTGACCGCACGCACCAAGTACCGCGGCCTGATCAAGCGCCGGCTCGTGCCAGTCGCGATTGAGGGGCCGCCGCCGCCGCCGGGGACACTGATCACCCGCGACGGTGTCGAATTGGGCGAAATGCGCTCCGCCCGAGCAGCCAGAGGCATCGCACAATTGCGGCTGGAGGCGCTGGCCGGCGGGCCACTGCTTTGCGCCGAGGCGACGCTGCGGCCTGCGGTCCCGGATTGGATGGCCCTGCCGGTGGCGATAGATCCGGCGTGAGAGCGGACTCAACACACAGGGCAATATCGGTTCGGGTGCTGCCGTCTGATACCAGCGGCGCGAGGCTTTGACTTGTGCCGGGCGCCCGAACGGGCGCCTGGGCGGGGGCAGCTTGCGCGATCCGGTCGGCTACGCCTGGTCGGGCGCCGCGGCAAGTTCCTGGAGATGGGCGAGACAGGCCTCGCGGTCCGGGGTGCAGCCCTGGGCCAGCCACCATCTGCGTAGGCTGTCCAACAGCGCCCCCACGCCCGGCCCCGGCGGTAAGCCCAGCGTCAAGGCATCTCGCCCGAAGACCGGCAGCACTGGCCATGGCGTGGCGGCAACCCAGGCGCGCAGTGGGCTTTGGCTGACCCCGTCGCGCGCCTCCGCCAGCCAAGCCTCGCGCAGCGCCGTCGCGGCGTCGCCACGGGTAAAGAGCCAGCGTTGTCGCGCGGCCGGATCGGTGCCCGGCAATTGCGGCCGCCCAGCCAAACGGTCGTGCAGCCAGACCAAACCGCGGCGTTCCTCGCCCGAAAGCCGTAGCCGCGTGGCGATCGTCTGCGCCTGACCGGCGCACCCCGGCGGCAGCAGCACCGCGAGGCGGAGGATGTCATCGGCCGGCAGACCGGCCCCGGTGACGCGGGCGAGGGCATCGGTTTCGGGTGGGATCGCTTCCGGCAGGACGGCGCCTAGCACGCCTGTTGCCGCCATCAGCTGGATGGCTGCGGCCGGTGCCGGCGCGGCGAGCAGTCGCTTGAGTTCGCTCCAGACACGCTCTGGCGAGAGTTGCGCCAAGCCGGGCACCGCGGCCGCAATGGCGGCTATCGCCGCCGGGTCGGGTGTTGCCTGCCCATAGCGCGCCTGGAAGCGGAAATAGCGAAGGGCGCGCAGGTAGTCCTCGGCCAATCGCACGGCGGGGTCACCTACGAACCGCACCCGCTTGGCCGCCAGATCCGCGCGGCCGTCGAAATAGTCAAAGAGGCCCCCGTCCGGCGCCAGGGACATGGCGTTGATGGTGAAGTCGCGCCTCGCCGCGTCTTCTCGCCAATCCGTGGTCCAGGCCACCTCGGCATGCCGGCCGTCGGTCACAATGTCGCGCCGCAGGCTCGTCACCTCGATGGGCTGGTGATCCAGAACGGCTGTGATGGTGCCGTGCGCGAGGCCGGTCTCGAAGATCTTCATGCCGGCTGCCCGCAAACGCTCTGCGATCGTCGCCGGTGGCCACGGTGCGGCCACATCGACATCGTGCAGGGTGCGCCCGGCCAGCACGTCGCGCACCGCGCCGCCGACCGCGCGCGCGCCGGGCAGGGCCGTCAGGACCGCCGCCGCGGCGCCCGTCGCCAGGGCTGGCGGCAGCGCGATATGGGCGACGGGGGCATCGGGGTTCACCGGGCTGGCCTCGCGCCGCCCGGTACGACATGCCCTTCGGCATCCATTTGCGCAGGCACATAATTGGGGTGGCGCGGCATGGAAACGGAGAGCCCATACCAAACCCCCGCTGCGAGCATCAGCCCGACGCCGAGCAATGCAGCAACCATCAGGGGTCCGTCGGGCGCATGATCTGGCCGGTATCGCCGCCATAGCCAGAAAACAGCGAAGGGTGAGAGGAAAAGCAGAAACTCAAGGAGATAGGCCACGCCGCCTCAACCCCCCCGCAGGACCCGGCCGAGATTGACCAGGATCGCCGCAGTCGCCCCCCAAATATAGTGCCGGTCATGTGGCCAGACCCAGAATTCCCGCTGCCGGCCCTGGAACTCGCGGCTACGTCGCTCCGGCTTTGTGGGGTCAAGCACGAGCGCGAGGGGGAGTTCGAAAATCTCTTCGACCTCGCCGGGATCGGCGGTTAGGTTCAGCGGCGCTGGCACGAGCGCCACGACCGGGGTGATGTGGTAGCCGGTGCCGGTGACATGGGTCGGCAGCCGGCCATGCAGATCAGGCAGATGGGCGGCAAGACCGACCTCCTCTGTCGCTTCCCGAACGGCGGCCTGCTCCGGGGTCTCGCCCGCCTCGATCCGGCCACCGGGGAAGCTGACTTGGCCGGCATGTGCCTTCAGGCGCGCGGCACGAAGCGTCAGCAGGATGCTGGGTGCCGGGCGCAGCAGGATGGGCACCAGGACGGCGGCGGCGACGGGGGCGGTGGCCTCCGGCGGCCCGGCGGTCCGCTCGGTGCCAATCAGCCGCCGAGCGGCGGGGTCAGACAGTCGGGCGATGATATCGGCCGGGGTCATTCGGGGTATCGCGGTGCGTGCACCCGACCCTGATCGCGCCTTTTTGCCCTGACGGCAATCACTCCGCGGCGGCGTCGAGTTGTGGGACGTCATCGATCGGGAAGAAAACGCCCTCCGACCAGACGCCATGGACAGCGCGACCATCGATCGTCTCGGTCTCCCCCAGGGCGACCAGTTCGTAGAACACCGCCCGGTTGATCTTGGCCTCAAGGCCCGGACGGACGGTGATGTAGGGACGTGGCTCGCGGGTCTGGGGGTCGAGATGCACGTGGATCGGATGCTCAGGCCCGGCGGTGATGATCTGATCGAGGTTGGTACGGAAGGCAAGGCATTGCCGCGGCTTGCCGTCGCCACAATCGCAATCTCGCCACCACATCTCCACGGCCATGAACGGGGCGTCTTCGACCGTGATCCAGCCGCGCTCGGCTGGCGTCTCCAACCAGAAGCCGCCATCCGGCGCCCGTTGCAGCACGGAGGCGAAGAGACAGACCAACTCCTTCCGATGGATTGGGCTGCCGCGATAGTGCCAGTTGCCCTGGCGATCGATGCGGATGCCGAAATCCCCCTGCTCGACCGGCCGCCGCCCGGCAGCCGGCATGCCCCCGCCCCCCGCCGGCATTCCCCGAGGGGCCGGATCAATCATCGCTTTGTTGCCGCAGCCCCTGGCCATAGTCTGAGTGATCCACATCTCTTGTCGGCGGTGTATCCGCCCTGGATGTCATATTGGGGTTGGTAAGAGCATGGTTGAAGTGGCCGGCATGCCGCAATCCGGGGGGAACTCGCTTCCTGACCCAAATGCCCTGATCGCCGAGGCCGAGGCGCTCGGCGCCCGCCTCGCCGGGGTGAGGGAGGCGATCGCGCGGGTTATCTTCGGCCAGGAGGAGGTGGTCGAGCAGACCCTGATCACCCTGCTCTCGGGTGGCCATGGGCTGCTGGTCGGCGTCCCCGGGCTCGGCAAGACGCGCTTGGTCGAGACACTTGGCACCGTGCTTGGCCTGGATGCCCGCCGCGTCCAGTTCACGCCCGACCTGATGCCGGCAGATATCATCGGCTCGGAGGTGCTGGAGGAGAGCGAGGGCGGGCGGCGCGCCTTCCGATTCCTGCCTGGCCCGGTCTTCTGCCAACTGCTGATGGCCGATGAAATCAACCGCGCCAGCCCGCGTACGCAATCGGCCCTATTGCAGGCCATGCAGGAACACCAGGTTGCGGTCGCCGGTGTCTCCCACCCATTGCCGGCCCCGTTTCACGTCCTCGCCACGCAGAACCCGATCGAGCAGGAGGGGACTTACCCGCTGCCCGAGGCACAACTCGACCGCTTCCTTCTGGAGATTGAGATCACCTACCCGGACGCTGCCGCGGAACGGGCGATGCTGCTGGCCACGACTGGCGCGCGGGAGGCGAAGCCGACCGCGGCGATGAGCGCGGCCGAGTTGATCGCCGCACAGCAGTTGATCCGGCGGATGCCCGTTGGGGAGGGGGTGCTGGACGCGATCCTGAAACTGGTCCGTGGCGCACGGCCGGCGGAGTCCGTCCTGCCGACGGTCAGCAAGCATCTCGCCTGGGGACCCGGGCCGCGCGCCGCCCAGGCCCTGATGCTGGCAACGCGCGCCCGCGCCGTGCTCGATGGCCGCCTCGCGCCCTCGGTCGAGGATGTTCTGGAACTCGCCGAGCCGGTGCTGCGGCACCGGATGGCGCTGAACTTCGCCGCGCGCGCGGAAGGGGTGCGGCTGGCTGATGTCATCGCTGCGCTGAAGGCCCAGCTTGGCTGAGTCCTCGCCTGCCGCCGCGGCACTCAGGGCGGAAGCGCTCGGCGCCGCCCTGCCGCCGCTCGTCGTCGCCGCCGACCGGGTGGCGAGCACCGTGTTGCAGGGCGTGCATGGCCGCCGCCGTGCCGGCCAGGGCGATGCGTTCTGGCAATTTCGGCCCTTTCTGCCCGGCGATACGACCAGCCGCATCGACTGGCGGCAGAGCGCCAAGTCGGATCGTCTCTTTATCCGCGAGACCGAATGGGAAGCGGCGCAGACACTTTGCCTTTGGGCCGATGCTTCGCGTTCGATGGAATGGGTCTTCGACCGAGGGCGCCCGAGCAAGCGCGCGCGGGCGGAACTGCTTGTCGCGGCCCTGGCTGCCCTGGCGCTGCGGGGCGGCGAAAGGGTACGTCTGCTCGGCGGCCCCGCGCGAAGTCATAGCGGCCGGGCGGGCCTGACGGCGGTAGTGGAGGCCCTGGCACAGGTCGTGAAATCAGCGGCCTTGCCGGCGCCCGATCCCGATTTGCCGCGGCACGCCCGGGTGGTGCTGTTTGGCGATTTCCTCTCCCCGCTCGCTGAAATTCAGGCCGCGGTGCAGGCGCTCGCCGCCTGGCCGGTGCGCGGGCATCTGGTGCAGGTGCTCGACCCCGACGAGGCAACGCTCGGTGAGGGTAATCGGGCCTATGCCGGGCGGGTGCTGTTCGAATGGGGCGGCGGGCAGGTCCTGGTCCCGCGGGTCGAGGATGCCCGCCCGGTCTATTTGGAACGCTTAGCGCGCCAGCGCGAAGGCCTCGCCACCATTGCTGGGGCGGCCGGCTGGCGCTTCCTGACCCACCGTACCGACCAGCCGCCGGAGGCCGCGCTCCTGGCCTTGTGGCAGGCGCTCGGCCCGGAATGACCGGATGTTGAGCCTCGGGCCGATCGCATTCGCTGCGCCATGGCTGCTGCTGGCCCTGCCAGCCCTGCCGGTGCTGTGGTGGCTGCTCCGCGTCACGCCGCCGGCGCCGCGCCGCGTCACTTTGCCGTCCATCGGCCTGCTACGGGACTTGCCGCTGACCGAACAGACGCCGGCCCGCACGCCCTGGTGGTTGCTCTTGCTGCGCCTGCTTGCTGCGGCGCTGATCATCTTGGGGCTGGCCCGGCCGGTACTGGGCCCAGGCGCTGCAGCGACCGGGGCAGGCACTCTGCTGCTGGTGATCGACGATGGCTGGTCGTCCGGCGGCGATTGGCCGCAGCGGCTCGCCACAGCGAACGCAGCGCTCGAAGCGGCCGGGCGCGCGGGCCGCCAACTCGCCCTGCTGCGGACCGCCCCGGCCGAGACAGGTGAGCCATCGCGCGTGCTGGGGCCGATGCCAGCGGCTGATATGCGGGCCCGGCTCGCGGCGCTGCGCCCTAAGCCCTGGCCGCCGGACCGCGCGGCCGCTGCATCTGCCTTCGCTGCCTGGCGGGCTGCCGAGCCCGGACCGCTCGGCAGCCTCTTCATCACCGATGGTCTTGCCCATGGTGGCGCTCCGGACGGCTTGGATGCGGCACTGGCGGCGGCTGCCGAGTTGACGGTGGCACGGGCCGAGGCGAGCCCGATCTTTCTGTTACCACCCCCGATTGCCGAGGCCGATCGCCTCCGTCTCAGTGTCCAAGCCCTGCCGTCGGGCCGCGACAGGCAAGTGGTTGCGCTGGCCCGAACCGGCGATGGCCGAACTCTCGCTCGCGCGAATGTGGCGATCCCCGCCCATGCGAGTGGCGGCGAGGCAGTGCTCGAATTGCCGCCTGAGTTGCGCAATCAGCTTACCCGATTGGACCTCGATGGCGTGGCGAGCGCCGGCGCAGTGGCCCTGCTCGACGAGCGGTTTCGCCGTCGGCCGATCGGTCTGCTGCCGGCGGTCGAGGAGGCCGCTGATGCGCCGCTGATCGGCGATTTGTTCTATCTCGATCGGGCCCTGGGGCCTTATGCCGAGCTACGGCGCGGGGCGCTGGAGAGCTTGCTCGCGCGGCCGCTCGCCGTGCTGGTCCTGGCCGACCGGCCGGTGGCGCCCGGGGCGGAGCAGGCGGCGCTGACGAAATGGGTTGAAGCCGGCGGTACGCTGCTACGATTTGCCGGCCCCCGATTGGCCGAAAGCCCCGATCCGCTCCTCCCCGTGACATTCCGGGCAGAGCGGCAATTAGGCGGCGCATTGTCCTGGGAGCAGCCGCAGCACCTGGCGGATTTCCCCGCCGGCTCGCCCTTCGCGGGCCTCGCCCCGAACCCGGAGATCACGGTGCGGCGGCAGGTGCTTGCCGAACCCTCGCCAAAGCTGAGTGAGCGCACCTGGGCTCGTCTGGCCGATGGGACACCGCTGGTCACCGCTGTGCCACAGGGCCGGGGCCGGATCGTGCTCTTCCACGTGACCGCCAATGCCGAATGGTCGAACTTGCCGCTCTCCGGCCTTTTCGTACAGATGCTGCGCCGGATTGTCGCGCTCTCGGCCGGTATCCAGGGCGCCGAGGCCGAGGCGCCGCTGGCGCCGCTTGAGACGCTGGATGGGTTCGGCCGGCTGGGGATGCCGCCGCCCGCCGCCGCCGCGCTGGCCGCCGCGGGTTTTGAGACCGCCCTTCCGTCCCCGCGCCATCCGCCCGGCTGGTACGGCACGGCGGGGCAGGACCCGGCGGCGCTCGCTTGGCGCCGGGCGCTCAATCTCGGCGGTGCGCTACCGGCCCCCGTCGCCGCGCCCGCGCCGCCCGCTGGCGCGCGCCTCGCGGCGATATCGGGCATTCCGGCGGAGCGTGATCTCGGCCCGTGGCTGCTGGCGGCGGCACTGCTGCTCCTCGCGCTCGACCTGTTGATCGGCCTTCAGCAGCGCGGCCTGCTTGGGCGGCCGGGACGGGCCGCGGCGCTGCTCGCGCTGGTCTTGGCGGGCAGCAGCGCCTGGGGGCAGAGGATGCCCGAACCCGGGGGCGATCCAGCGCTGGCGACGCGGCTGGCCTATGTGACGACCGGCGATGCGGCGGCCGATGACACGGCGCGAATGGGGCTGGTGGGCCTGTCCGATTTCGTCAATCGCCGGACAGCTGCTGCGTTGGCCGAGCCTGCGACGGTGGTCCCGGGGCAGGACGACCTCTCCTTCTTCCCCCTGCTGTACTGGGTGGTGCTGCCGGACGCACCGGCGCCCGATGCGGTCGCCGTGGCGGCGTTGAACAGCTTCATGCGCAATGGCGGGATCATCCTTTTCGACACCCGGGATGAGGGCTCGGGCGACGGGTTTTCCCCAGGGGCGCGGGCGGCGCTCAAGCGGCTGACGCGCGATCTGGCCATTCCACCACTCGCGCCGATCGCCGAGGATCATGTGCTGCGCCGCGCTTTCTACCTGCTGCCGGACATGCCGGGCCGCTTCGCCGGGGGGCAGGTCTGGGCGGCGCGGGAGCAGGACCGGGCGAATGACAGCGTCTCGCCGGTCATTATCGGCGGGCATGACTGGGGGGCGGCCTGGGCGATGGATGGCAAGGGCAATACGCCCTTCGCGGTTATCCCCGGTGGGGCACGCCAACGCATGCTGGCCTATCGCTTTGGGGTCAATCTCGTGATGTACGCGCTGACCGGCAATTATAAGGGCGATCAGGTGCATGTACCGGCTATTCTCGAAAGGCTGGGGAATTGATCCGCACGGTCGCCGGCTTCGATTTTGCGCCGATCCTGCCGTTCTGGCTGCTGGGCCTGCTTGCGATGGTTGCCGCGCTTGCCTTGGGACCGGCGCTGTGGCGGCGGGCGCGCGGCGTCACTTGGCGGGCGCTTGGTTTCGGACTGTTGCTGCTGGCGCTGGCCAATCCCCGCCTGGTGCAGGAAACGCGGGAGACCCGGCCGGACATTGCGTTGCTGGTGGTCGATCGCTCGGACAGCGCGCGCGTCGCCAATCGTGCCGAGCAGATCGAGGCGGCGCGCGCGGCGTTGGAGGCCCGCGCGGCCAAGCTGCCCGAGCTGGAGTTGCGCGTGGTCGAGGTGCCCGAGGGCGGCAATCAGGGCACCCGTCTTTTTGCCGCCGCGGATCGCGCGCTGGCTGACATCCCCAGGGCACGCCTCGCCGGCGTGATCGCGCTCTCTGACGGGCAGGTCCACGACGTGCCGGCGACCTCGCCCATCGCCGCCCCCTTTCATGTGTTGCTGCCAGGACGCCCGGGCGAGACCGACCGCCGGCTGCGGGTGATCGAAGCACCAGGCTTCGGCATCGTCGGCAAGGAGGTGGAACTGCGGGTGGCGATCGATGATCTCGGCGTGACCAATCCTGGGGGTGCGGTGCGGCTGACCATCCGCCGCGATGGCGCGCCGCCACGCAGCGAAAATGTGCCGCTGGGGCGGGAACACCGGATCACCATTCCAATCGAGCGTGGCGGGTCTTCGGTGATCGAACTCGCCGCCGAGCCCAGGCCGGGCGAGGTGAGCGAGGCGAACAACCGCGCTGTCATCACCGTGATGGGCGTGCGCGACCGGCTGCGGGTGCTGCTGGTCTCCGGCGAGCCGCATGCTGGGGAGCGCACCTGGCGACGGCTGCTGAAGGCCGATCCCGGCGTGGACCTCGTGCATTTCACGATTCTGCGCCCGCCCGAGAAGGACGATCTGACACCGCTGAACGAGCTGGCACTGATCGCCTTTCCGGTGCGCGAGTTGTTCCAGACGAAGCTGCGGGAATTCGATCTGATTGTCTTCGACCGCTTCGCGAATCGCGGCATCCTGCCGCCGATCTATCTGCGCAACATCGCCGATTACGTGCGCAATGGCGGGGCACTGCTACTCTCCGTAGGGCCGGAATTCGGTGGGCCGGCTAGCCTCGCGGCGACGCCGCTCGGTGCCGTGCTGCCGGCCCGCCCGAGCGCGGCGAGCGGGCAATCCGCGGTTGCTGAGGGCGCCTATCGGCCGCGTGTCACCGCCCTCGGTGCCCGACACCCGGTCACCGAGGGCCTGCCCGGTGCCAATACCGCGAAAGGCCAGGAGCCACGCTGGGGACGTTGGTATCGCAGTTTGCGGGCGGAGCCGCGCGCTGGTGCGTTGGTGATGGAAGCGGGCGGGGGCCAGCCGCTGCTGCTGCTCGACCGCGTCGGCGAGGGCCGGGTCGCACTCCTGCTATCGGACCATATCTGGCTCTGGGCGCGCGGCCATGACGGTGGCGGGCCGCAGGCCGAGCTGCTGCGCCGCGCCGCGCACTGGCTGATGCGCGAGCCAGAGCTGGAGGAGGAGGATCTGACGGCGCGGATCGAAGCCGGCCGCTTGCGAATCGATCGCCGCAGCCTGGAGCCCGGTCCACTGCCGCCACTGACCGTCATCGCGCCCGATGGCAGCCAGCGACAAGTACCATTGGCGCCGGGTCCTGGGGGTCATGCGAGCGCGAGTCTCGCGGTCGAACAGCCCGGCGTCTGGCAGGCGGGCGATGGGCGCCGCACCGCCTTTGCCGCAGCCGCCATTGCCAACCCCCTGGAATTCGCCGATCTGCGGGCTGACCCGGAGCGGCTGCAGCCGATCATCGTGGCGACCAGCGGCGGAGCCCAATGGCTGGGCGGCGGTGCTTTGCCCGAACTGCGCCGCGTGCTGCCCGGGCGGGACGCGGCGGGTGCGGGCTGGCTCGGCCTTAGGCGGAACGGCGATCACACCGTGACCGGCATCGCCGCCCTGCCGTTGCTACCGCCCTGGCTGGCCCTGCCGCTACTGCTCGGGGTTGTGCTGCTGGCTTGGCGGAGGGAAGGCCGGTGATCACGTATTCGGCTGGCCCTGGCGTCGACAAATCGGTAAGAACGTCAGCATGATGTGCCGCGCTCAGCTACTCCCGCGCGCCTTAGGCGCCGCTGTCCTGCTTTTTCTGGTGCTGCCGGTGCCGGAGGCGGCAGCGCAGTTTGGTCGCCCGACTGCGAGCCGAGCCCCACGGCCGACCGAGGAAGCCGCAAAGCCTCCACCCCCGGGTTTGCCCGGGCTGCAATACCGGCGCGCGCCTGAGGTCATTCCCGCCGATCCGAATGCGCAGTTATCGCCCACCGAAGCCTTGTTCGACGCCATCAACCGGGGCGATCTTGTCACCGCCAAGGATTCTGTGACGCGCGGCGCCGACCTCGACGCGACCAATGTCCTCGGCTTGCGACCCGAGGAAGCCGCAGTCGACCAAAATCGAAACGATATCCTGTTCTACCTGCTCTCGGTCCGCGGCCTCTATCGGAATAGTGGACCGCCCGAGGCTGCGCAGACCCGGACCGCTGACCGCAGTAACGGGCGCAATCCCCGGAACAGCCGGACCGCCCGCGCAGGGGAGGAGAGTGAAGATGCCCCGGTGCCGCGCGGACGTCGGGGCCAGGCGCCGCCGGCTTCGGTGACCGCCGAACGGGGCGCCCCGCTGCCCAGTACGGCGTCGGCGCGCAATCCGCGCCTCTGGGCCAATGACGGCGGATCGGCGCAGCCCGATGTCGGCTTTCTCGGCTTCGACGCGGGCCGTGGTTCGGGGAGCCCGCCGGCCAGATCGCGTCGCGACGGGGGCTAGCCGTGGCTGGTCCGTTCGCCGGGCGCGCGGCGATTGTCAGCGGCGCCTCGCGCGGGATCGGCCTGGGTATCGCCGAGCGATTGGCGGCGAGTGGCATGCGGGTTCTGCTTTGCGCACGTTCGGCGGCAGCCCTTGAAGCAGCGGCGGCCAGCCTGCCCGGGGCGATCGCCTGTCCCGTCGATCTGCGACGGCCAGAGGCTGCCGAACGTATCGTCGCAGAAGCGATCGCCCGGTTCGGGCGGCTCGATCTGGTGGTCAATAGTGCCGGAGCGACCCAGCGTGGCGATTTTCTCGCCCTCGACGATGCGGCCTGGGAGGATGGCTATGCGCTGAAGCTGCATGGGGCGGTTCGGTTGACCCGCGCCGCCTGGCCGCATTTGCGGGCGCAGGGTGGCAGCGTGGTGATGATCGCCGGCGTCGGCGGCAAGCAGGCGAGCGCGGATTTCGCCATCGGCGGCAGCGTGAATGCGGCGCTGATGAATCTGACCAAGGCCCTTGCCGATCGTGGCGTGGCCGACGGTGTGCGCGTGAATTGCATTAACCCAGGCAGCATCCGGACGGATCGCCTCGTGGGTCGCATCGCCACCCTGGCGCGGGAGCGTGGCTTGGGATCAGAGGCGGCGGCCGTGGCATTGGCACGCGAGACGGGCGTGGCCCGCTTCGGCGAGGTCGCCGAGATCGCCGGGCTGGTCGCCTTCCTGGCTGGGCCGGACGCGAACTACATCCAGGGCGCGATCCTCGATGTCGATGGCGGCTGGCTGCGCGCGGTCTGACGGGGCGAGGGCGGCAGAGATTCCCGGTGCGCCCCGCGCCACTTGCCCCTAGAATGACTCGTTAAGAGCAATTCATGGGATTGGTCGCCGAGCTCCGCACCTTGGTCCAGGGGCAGCACTCACGACTCATCAACAGGGGTGCCGGGACCGGGATATGGATCGCAATGTGACCCCGCCGAATGAAGGGGCGGCAGAAGGCGTCGATCCGGCGCACGATGCAGCCCCGATTTCTCGCATCGTCGCCGAGGTTGCCGCCATGTGTCCGGGCGACCGAATTTCTTTGGGGGAAATGGCGGACGGTTTTGGTGATCGCGCCTTCGGGTTGTTGATCCTGCTGCTGCTGTTGCCCTCGCTATTGCCGGGCATGGCGAGCGTCTTCGGCCTGCCCGTTTTGTTGCTCGGCGTTCAGATGGGGCTCGGTCGTCGAGAGCCGCGGCTGCCCGGCTTTATTGCCCGGCAGAGCATTCGACGAGAGGACCTGCTGCGCCTCGCAGGCAACTCCTCGACCTGGCTCAAGCGGATCGAGCGCTATGTGAAGCCGCGGCCGGGCTTCTTCGTCTCGCCGCTCGGTGATCGGCTCTTCGGCTGGCTGACCGCTTATGTCGCGCTGATGCTGATCCTACCTGGCCCCGGCACCAACGGGCCGCCGGCTTTCGGCAACATCGTCATGGCTCTTGGCCTGATCGAACATGACAGCCGCACCACTGCATGGGGCTTCTGGTTGACCCTCGCTGGCTGCCTCTTCGCCACCGCTGTCCTTGGGACTCTCGGCTGGTTTGGTGTGAAGGCTCTCGGCTGGGTGTTCTGAGCCCTTGACGGCTGCTAACGCGCTTGCTGTCCTTCATCCATGCGCCGGTGGCCCGCAAGGGCTGAAACGGGAACGCGCGAAGGGGTCTTTTCCTCCCAGTCCGCGGCTGCCCTCGCAACTGTAGGCGGTGCGGTTCGCCTGATGCCATTGCCCCGCGAGGGTGAGAAGGCGGCGATCCCCGGAACCCGATGCGGGTTCCACACCGTGAGCCAGGAGACCGGCCGGCGCAGAGTTGTCTCGTGCGTGTCGGGCGAGGTGCACCGACGCATCGGCAGTAGGAGTCTCCTAAGGACTCGCCGTCTGCGGGAACGACGCCCGTCATCCCAGTGCCAGCAATGGTGCTGGGGTCGTTCGTCATTGCGCAACGGAGGCACCGATGCGTCGATCCCTGTTTGTCCTTGTGAGCGGCCTTGCCGCTCACAGTTTCCAAAGTCATGCCCAGACCGGGCCGCTCGCCACCCAGGCGGCGATCCCCGATACTATCGTCACCGGCACCCGTGTCCCCACTCCGCAGGAAAGGGTCCCTGCGGCCACCACCGTCATCACCCGCCAGGAGATTGAGGAGCGCGGCTATATTTCGCTCGCCGAAGCACTGAACGAAGTGCCGGGCATGCGTCTTGCCCCAACCGGCGGCTTTGGCTCGCAAGTCTCGGCTTTCGTTCGCGGCACCTCCTCGCGCAGCGTCCTCGTCCTGATGGATGGGGTTCCGGTGAACGACCCATCGGAGCCGAACGGCGCGTATAATTTCGGCCAGGATCTGCTGTTCGACGTGGAGCGGATCGAGGTCCTGCGCGGTCCCGCCTCCTCGCTCTATGGCTCGGCGGCGGTGGGCGGCGTGATCAATATCGTGACCCGACGCGCGACTGAGGAGAAACCCTTCACCACCTATGGTGAGTTCGCGGGCGGCACCCAAAACACCCTGCGCGGCGGCCTCGGTGCGACCGGCAAGATCGGTCAGGTGGACTATCTCTTTTCCGGCTATTCGCTCTCGACCGCCGGCTTCAACCAGATGGCGCCGCGCTTCAACATGAACATCCCCGAGCGCGATGGCGTTAACGCCGCGCAGAGCACGGGGCGGCTGGGCTGGCAACCGAACGAGACTACCCGCGTCGAGGGCCTGTTCCGCTGGCGTGATAACCGCTTCGGCCTCGACAACGTCCCGACCGACGATCCCTTCTACAGCGGCCAGGACATCCGCTATTTCGGCCAGATCCGCGGCGAGACGGCGCTCCTCGACGGCGCCTGGACCACGGGGCTGCGGCTGGGCGCTGTGCAGGACAAGCGGAGCTATACCGATCTGGCGTCGCAGTACAATTTCGATACCGGCAGCAACTCCAGCTATCGCGGGCAACGGACGACGGCCGATTGGGGCAATACCGTGCGGCTGCCGGATTTCAGCGCGCTCCGCGAAGGCACGGTGGCCTTCGGCGTCTCTCATGCCTACGAGACGGCCTACAGTGTGGCCGGGACGCCAGGCTTCCAGGCGATGGTCAACGCCAACCAACACACGACTGCGGGCTGGAGTGCCTTGCAATACCAAGCCTTCGAACGGCTCGATCTGACGGCCGGGCTGCGTCACGATTCGGTGACCGGCGCTGAGGGTGCGACGACCTGGCGGAGCGGCGCGGTCCTGGCGCTGCCGGAAATCGCCTCTCGCCTGCGTGCCGCGGTCGGTACCAGCTTCGCCGCGCCGGCGTTGTTCCAGCGCTATGGCGTCATTCCCGGCTTCTTCGTGGGCAATCCCGGACTAAAGCCGGAGACCGCGACGAGTTGGGAGATCGGCGCCGAGACCGATCTGCGGCTATTTGGCCGCGCCGCCTTCCTGACGCCGAGCTTCACCTTCTTCCAGAGCTGGGTGCGCGACCTGATCAGCTATGCCTACAGCCCAACCGCCGGGATAAGCAGCCTGGTCAATGTCGACCGGGCCAATATTCACGGTGCCGAGTTGGGCGTGACGTTGCGGCCCTCGGCGCGGCTGCAGACTACGATCGCTTGGACCATCACCGAAGCGTTCGACAGCGCGACCGGCCTTCGCCTACCGCGGCGGCCGGAGACCATGATCAGTCTGACCGGGCGTTGGCAGGCCCTGGAAAAGGTGGTTGTGGCGCCGACCGTGCTGTTCACCGGGCGCTCCCCCGAGGCGGCCTATGCCAGCTATGCGAATGACGGCACCGCCTATCCCTATCCGCGTTACAATTTGGCCGGTGCGGTGGTCAATGTCGGCATCACCTGGCAGGCCATGCCGCAGGCCTCGCTGTTCCTGGACGCGCGGAATCTCCTGAACAGCAAGTGGGAGCCGGTGAACGGTTTCGTCATTCCGGGGCCGAGCGTGGTGATCGGAACGCGGTTCGCCCTGTAGACGCGAGGCAGCTTCGGCGGGATGCTGCCCGGCGGTTCAGCATGCGGAGGAAGCATCCATGAAAAACCCAATGGCGCTCACCGGGCGCACCATCGTCATCACCGGCGCTGGCCAGGGCATTGGCAAGGCGATCAGTGAACTCGTGCTCGACCTGGGCGGCAATGCCGTCATGGTTGAGCGCAATCCAGAGACCTTGCGAGCGACCGCGGCTACGCTGCCGGCCGACCGTGTCCTGGCACTCGAAGGCAATGTCGCGGACGAAGCCTTTGCCGAACAGGCGGTTGCCGATGCTGTGCGTCGGTTTGGTGCGGTGCATGGTCTAGTCAACAATGCAGGCATCACCCGTCCGGCGATGTTCGCGAAGATGACCCTCCCCCAATGGCAGGCGGTGATCGATGTCAACCTGACCGGTTGCTATCTGATGATGCAGGCGGTCGGGCGGGCCATGATCGACCGGGCCAAGGAAAAACTGCCACAGCCATCCGGCACCACCGGGGCGATCGTCAATATCAGCTCGACCGCCGGCAAGCGCGGCTCGATCGGTCAGGTGAACTACTCGGCGGCCAAAGCCGGGTTGTTTGGCATGACGATGACCGGGGCGCGGGAATGGGCGCGCTACGGCATCCGCTGCAACTCGGTCGGCTTCGGCACGGTGGTCACGCCCATGACCGAAGTGATCCGCAGCGACAAGTTCGCCGAACAGACCATGTCTCGCATTCCGATGGCCCGCTACGCCCAGCCTTCGGAAGTGGCGCCGCTGATCTGCTTCTTGCTGTCGAACGGTGCTTCCTACATCACCGGCGAGAACATGACGGTCTCTGGCGGCAGCCACATGCAGCCGTGATCAGGTTGGGGAAGGGCGCAAGCCCTTCTCCACCTTCTGCTCGAAGCTGAAGATATTAAGCTCGACCACGGCGAAGCAGACGATCCAGAGCACCGCGTCGTAAAAATCGAGTAATTCGCCGTGCACGGCCCAGTACAAGGCGCAGCCGACCAGCCCGGCATAGGTCGCGAGTTTGAGGAGATTGCGTACGCGCCAAGCCGGGCTTTGGAAATGCGCCGGCCAATGGACATCAGCGAATAACAGCACGACGACCCAGAGCCAAAGCGTCGCGTTGACGAATTCTGGCCATAGCGAGGTCAACCAATACCCGGCCCAGCCGACAATAACGGTGACGTAACCGACCGCCTGGGCGGCCCCGAGCACCAGTTTCTCGCGTGGCCGGTAGTCCCGGTGCAGGGTGGTGCTCTCCCACTCGAAGACGCCAAGCAGGATGAGCCAGCCGATCTGGTCGAGCACCTCGGCATTGAAATCGATGCGAACGAGCAGGTAGAGGTTGAAGACCAGCAGGCCATAGACAGCGCATCTGAAGATCCGAAAGCGCGTGTTCGGATCTGCCAGGGACTGCCAGACGAGCATCAGCCCTCCTGGCGGTAGTTCGGTGCCTCCCGCGTCACGGCCACGTCGTGCACGTGGCTCTCTCGCAGGCCGGCGTTTGTGATGCGGCGAAAGCGGCAGTTACCCTGCATGTCGGAAATCGTGGCATTGCCGGTATAGCCCATTGCCGCCTTCAGCCCCCCGACCAGCTGATGAATGACATTACCGACCGGGCCCTTGTAACCGACCCGTCCCTCGACCCCCTCAGGGACCAGCTTGAGCGTGTCCTGCACCTCCTGCTGGAAGTACCGATCGGCGGAGCCGCGGGCCATGGCGCCGAGCGAGCCCATGCCTCGGTAGGACTTGTAGGAGCGGCCCTGGTAGAGAAAAACTTCTCCGGGCGCCTCGTCGGTGCCGGCAAAGAGACTTCCCATCATCACGCAGTCAGCGCCGGCGGCGATTGCCTTGGCGACATCGCCAGAGGTCCGGATACCGCCATCGGCGATCGCCGGGATGCCCTTCTCATGGGCCGCTGCCGCGCTCTCGAGCACCGCGGTCAACTGCGGGACGCCAACGCCCGCCACGATGCGGGTGGTGCAAATTGAACCTGGGCCAATGCCGATCTTTACCGCATCCGCCCCGGCGGCGATCAACGCCTCCGCACCTTCCGGGGTGGCGACGTTACCGGCTACGATCTGCACGGTATTCGACATGCGCTTGATGCGCTCGATCGCCCGCAGCACACCGCCGGAATGGCCATGCGCGGTATCGACGACGACGACATCGACTTCTGCCTGAACCAGCGCCTCTACCCGGGCGAAGCCATCATCCCCGACCCCGGTCGCCGCCGCCACCCGCAGCCGGCCAAGCGCATCCTTCACCGCGTTCGGATTGGCTTGGGCCTTGTCCATGTCCTTGACGGTGATCAGTCCGACGCAGCGACCCACCTCGTCGGTGACCAGCAGCTTCTCGATCCGGTGCCGGTGCAACAGGGTGCGGGCCGTATCCGGGGATACCTCAGCGCCCGCTGTCACCAGATTGTCGCGGGTCATCAGCTCATAGACCCGGGTGCTGGGGTCCGTGGCGAAGCGAACATCGCGATTGGTGACGATGCCAACCAGCCTGCCGGTGGCGCGCTCGACCACTGGGATGCCGCTGATCCGGTGCTGTTCCTGCAGGGCCCGGACATCGGCCAGGGTCTGGTCGGGGTGGATGGTGACTGGGTTTACCACCATCCCGCTCTCGAATTTCTTCACCTGGCGGACCTGAGCGGCTTGTTCGGCCGGGGTCATGTTCTTGTGGATCACGCCGATGCCACCGGCCTGGGCCATGGCGATCGCCATATTGGCCTCGGTGACAGTGTCCATCGCTGCGGCGACTAGGGGAATGTTGAGATAGATCTCGCGTGTCAGGCGGGTTCGGGTATCTGTCTGGTGCGGCAACACCGTGGAGTAGGCCGGCACCAACAGCACATCGTCGAAGGCATAGGCTTCCGCGATCAACGGGCTGCGGCGGGCGCCGGGGGCATCGGACAGGGTTTCTGGCATGCGGCGTGGCCTTTCGCGCGTGCTGCTGCCGGCCCGTCGCCAGGGCAGCTATCCGCGACCTTGACGAGTCTCTCTACCCGGATTGTCTGCGCCGGGGCAAGCCTCACAAGGGCTCCGTCTTGCAAACCGGTACAGGCTTCGGGATAACCGGAATAGAAAAGGTTCATCCAAGCATGTGCACCTGGTGTACCCCCCTGATGTCGGCCTTCCTGGCCAGCCGGCGCGGCGCCTTGCGGGCGGGTGGGGCGCTGGTTGCCGCGGCCGTTGTGCCGGCCGCCTCGGCGCAGCCGGCTTTGGCGCCTGATACAGCCGACCTCATCATAGTGGGTGGTCCGATCATCACCATGGACCCGGTTCGGCCGGATGCCGAGGCGGTGGCGATCGCCGGCGGTCAGATCATGGGGGTGGGTGGCCGGGCAGAGATCGAGGCTCGCTTCGCCGGCCCCGCAACCGAACGGCTGGATCTCGCCGGTCGGACGCTGTTGCCGGGCTTCATCGACCCGCACTCGCACATCGCGCAATATGTCCTCACTTGGGGTACGCCAGTGCTCAGCCCACCGCCGGTCGGCACGGTGCGGTCGATCCCGGACATCATCAAGCTGCTGCGGGACGATATTGCCCGGCGGAAAATCCCGGCCGGCGAGACGGTCTTCGCCATGGGTTACGACGACAGCCTGCTTGCGGAAGCGCGGCATCCGAACCGAGCGGATCTCGATCAGGTATCCACCGCGCATCCGGTGATCATCATCCACGCCTCAGGCCATCTGGTCGCGACCAATAGTGCGGCGCTGGCGGCCGCCGGCATCATGCGCGAGACGAAGGCGCCGGAGGGCGGCGTCATTCGTCGCAGTGCCGACGGCGAGCCTGACGGGGTACTCGAGGAATTGGCAGCGATGCCGATGCTCGGGCTGATCAAGCCGCTGCCGATGGACGAACAACTGCGCCGCTTCGCCGAGGTCCAGGCCTATTACGCGAGCCTCGGCGTCACGACCGCGCAAGATGGTATCTCGATGCAAGGGGACGTTGCGTTGCTGCGGGAAGCTGCGCGGCGCGGCCAGCTGGTCCTCGATGTCGTCTCCTATCCGCGCTGGGACATGTTCAACGAGGTCATCGCCGGCCGCCAGTCGCTGGATGTCGAGATTGTCCCACCAGCCGTGGCGGGTGCTACGGGTTTGACCCGCTACCTGCCCACGCAGCCGCCGCAGATCGGCGCGGCAACGCGCGCCCAGATTGGCGTCTACAACCGCGGGCTCAAATTCGGGGGCATCAAGATCACTGGTGATGGGTCTCCGCAGGGCAAGACGGCTTATCTGACACGGCCCTACGTCAAGCCCCCACCTGGGATGCCGGCCAATTATCGTGGCTATCCGACGGTCACGCAGGACGAAGCAGATCTCTGGTTCGACATCGCCTGGCGCTATGGCCTGCAGATCATCATGCATTGCAATGGCGATGCCGCGGCCGACATGATGCTGGCCAGCGTGCGGCGTGCGACCAATACCCATGGCAAGCGTGAACTACGGCCAGTGATGATCCATGCCCAGATGATCCGCGAGGATCAGGTTCAACAGATCGCCGAACTCGGCATCGTGCCGAGCTTCTTCACCGCCCATACCTTCTATTGGGGCGATTGGCACATTGCGGAGACAGTCGGACCCGACCGTGCTGCAGGCATGAGCCCGGCGGCGAGCGCGCTCCGGCTGGGTGTGCCTTTCACCAACCACACCGATGCCAATGTGGTACCGCCTGACCACCTGATGGCGGTCTGGACTGCGGTGAACCGGATCAGCCGCAGCGGTGTTGTGGTGGGGCCCGCGCAACGCATCCCCGTGCAGGCGGCGCTCGCGGCGGTGACCATCAACGCCGCGCGGCAGTATTTCGAGGAAGACCGCAAGGGTTCGATCACGGTCGGTAAGTTGGCCGACCTCGTCATCCTGGACCGCAACCCGCTGACTGTGGATCCGATCGCCATCAAGGATATCCGGGTCCAGGCGACCTATAAGGCCGGCAAGGCAATCTGGCAGGCTGCCTCAGGCGGCAAATGATCAAAATAGCAGCAATCAGGGCCGGCGATCCGCGTTAGTCTTTGGCCACGAACGGGTCCCGCCGGATGTCGCTTTGGCATGGCTAATGCTTACCTCCACGACGTCTTTCGCCGTTGTCTTAGGAAACACTCTGCTATCCTCCCAGGCCAAAGAGCCGCAACGCCGCGGCGTCATTGAACTGTCCGGCGTTACCAAACGCTTTGGGGATTCTGCTGCCGTGGATCGGCTTGATCTGCGCATTGCGGCCGGGACTTATTGCTGCCTCCTCGGTCCCTCGGGATGTGGCAAGACCACGACATTGAGATTGCTTGCGGGGCATGAGACCCCGACGGCGGGCGATATCCTGCTCGACGACCAATCGATCATCGGGCTGCCGCCGGCGCGCCGAGGGACGGCCATGATGTTCCAGTCTTATGCGTTGTTCCCGCATTTGAACGTCCTCGATAACGTCGCGTTCAGTCTGCGCATGCGCGGTATCGGCAAGGCAGAGCGGCATGCCCGAGCCCGGGACATGCTCTCCCTGGTCGAAATGGAGGCGTACCTCACGCGCCTGCCCATCCAATTGTCTGGCGGGCAGCAGCAGCGGGTTGCGTTGGCCCGAGCATTGGTGACAGACCCCTCAGCTTTGCTGCTCGATGAGCCGCTGTCGGCGCTCGACCCCTTCCTGCGGGGCAAGGTCCGCAGCGAGTTGAAGCGGCTGCATCGAGAACTCGGCATCAGCTTCGTGCACGTGACCCATAGCCAGGACGAGGCCTTGGCGCTCGCTGACCTGATCGTTCTGATGCGGGCCGGGCGGATCGAGCAGCAGGGGGAACCGGAAGCGCTGTTCGACCGACCGCGGACCGCTTTCGTTGCCCGCTTCATGGGCGGGCACAACATCGTGCGCCGCGCCGGGCGGGCCATTGCCGTGCGCGCCGATCGGACGCGCCTCGGCGACGCAGGATTGGCAGCCCACATCGTGGGCATTGAATACATGGGGACCGGCTTCTCGATCGCGCTGAAGGATGCGGAAGGCGAGGAATACAGCGTGCTTCAGCCAGAGGTCACAGGCCTCGCGCCTGGCCAGGCGGCGCATCTCGCTTGGGATAGGGCCGATGAAAGATTGCTCGACGCCGCTTGAGGCGGGAGCCAGCAAGGGAGAGTGCGATGGAACGGAAGGCTTTCGGGCGGCGTGCCGCAGTCAAGGCAGGCGCTGCTATGGCCCTCGCGGCCCCTGCGGCTCTGGCGCAGGAGACCATGGTGCTGCGCTATCTTGGTACCGCAGTGAATCAGCATCAGGGCATCAAGGAAAAGGTTAAACAGGATCTCGGGATCACGCTGGAATACATCCCGGTCACATCCGATGACGTGGTCCGCAGGGCGGTCACCCAGCCGAACAGCTTCGATATCCTCGATTCCGAGTACTGGATGCTGAAGAAGATTGTCCCCTCGGGCAATCTCGTCGGTATGGATGCCAAGCGCATCAAGCTGGTCGATGATCTCACCACTGTTTTCACCAAGGGGACGGTGAACGGCAAGCAGATCGGCGACCACGGCACGGCACCGAAGGAGGTGATGTATCTGCCGGCCAAGGACGGTAAGCGCTTCGCGGCCTCTCCGACCCAATGGCTGACGCTGATCCCCACCGTCTACAATGCGGACACGCTGGGCATTCGTCCCGACAAGATTGGCCGGCCGATCAACAGCTGGGCCGAACTGCTGAACCCGGAGTTCAAGGGCAAGGCCAGCATCCTCAATATTCCCTCGATCGGCATCATGGATGCGGCGATGGCCGTTGAAGCGCTCGGTCAGTACAAATACGCCGACAAAGGCAACATGACGAAGCCCGAGATCGACCTGACCATCAAGGTCCTGACGGAGGCGAAGCGCGCCGGGCAGTTCCGCGCCTTCTGGAAAGACTTCAACGAGAGTGTGAACCTGATGGCCGCTGGCGAAACGGTGATCCAGTCGATGTGGTCGCCCGCTGTGACTGCCGTTCGTAGCCGAGGCGTCCCCTGCGTCTACCAGCCGCTCAAGGAAGGGTATCGCGCCTGGGCCGCCGGCTTTGGCCTGCCGAAGACGCTCTCCGGCAAGAAGCTCGACGCGGCCTATGATTTCGTCAACTGGTTCCTCTCCGGCTGGGCCGGCGCCTTCCTGAATCGCCAGGGCTACTATTCGGCCGTGCTGTCCACAGCCAAGGCTAATATGGCGCCCTATGAATGGGCGTATTGGATGGAAGGCAAGCCGGCGGAGCAGGATATCAAGGCGCCCGATGGCTCGCTGCTCGAGAAAAAAGGCGCTGTGCGCGATGGCGGCAGCTTTGAGCAGCGTATGGGTTCCGTTGCGTGCTGGAACGCCGTGATGGACGAGAACGACTACATGGTCAGGAAATGGAATGAGTTCATCGCCGCCTGAGGCCGGCGCGCTGCCGGCGGTGACGTCGGCAGCCGTTGCGCAGGCGCCGCTCTGGCAAGCCGCGCCTCTTACCCTGGTGCTTCTGGGTTTTTTCGTCTTCCCATTGCTGGCGACCGCGGTCGTGAGCTTTTGGGACTACACCGAGTATGCGCTGATCCCGGATTTCACGTTCCGGAATTATCACGAGATGTTCCAGGGCTGCGCGGATTTCTCCGCTGGCGGTTGTACAACGCTCAGGACCTATCTTTCGACCTTCCGGCTGTGCGTCATGGTCTGGGCGATCACTCTCGTGCTCGGCGTGGCGGTGGCCTACTTCCTGGCCTTTTGCGTCCGTTCCGACATGCTCCGCATGGCGCTATTTCTGCTCTGCACCGCCCCGTTCCTGACCTCCAATATCATCCGGATGGTCTCCTGGGTGCCCCTGCTGGGGCGAGAGGGAGCGATCAATCGCGGCCTGATGCAGATCGGTCTGGTCGCGGAGCCGCTGGAGTGGTTGTTATTCTCGGAGTTCTCGGTCGTCCTCGCCTTCGTGCATCTCTACACGCTGTTCGTCACCGTACCTGTGTTCAACAGTATGCTCCGTATTGACCCGCGGTTGTTGGAGGCGGCACGCGATGCTGGCGCCGGATTTTGGCGGACGCTCTGGCATGTGGTGCTGCCCCTTGCCAAGCCTGGCATGGTGATCGGCTCCATCTTCGTCATCGTCCTGGTGATGGGCGATTTCGTCACCGTCGGGGTCATGGGCGGACAGCAGATCGCTTCGGTTGGCAAGATCATCCAGGTGCAGATGTCCTACCTGCAGTTCCCTGCTGCGGCGGCGCAGGCGATGGTCCTGCTCGGCCTCGTGTTGTTGCTTATCATTGCTCTGACGCGGATCGTCGATATCCGGCGGGAGTTGTAGATGGATCGGCCGCCCGGCTTTTGGCCGCTTGCTCTGCTGTTCGGGCTGTTCGTGCTGTTTTTGTACGGCCCGACATTGACCATCCTGATCCTCTCCTTCCAAGGGCCCGAAGGCGGCCTGACCTTTCCGATGCGCGGCTTTTCGACGCATTGGTACGGAAAACTCTGGGAAGGGCTTGGCGTGGTCGATATCTGGGCCGCCTTCCGGCGCTCTGTCCGGCTGGGGCTCGTGGTCATGGTCCTGACCACCCTTTTCGCTCTCTCAGCCGGATATGCCTTCCGCCGCCGTTTCCGGGGCCAGGGTGCTTTGTTCCAGCTGACCATTGCCAGCCTGATCGTTCCCTCGATCGTCGTCTCGCTCGGCATCGCTCTCGAGTTCCGGCTCATCGATGATGGCGTGAAGGCGCTCGGCGAAGCTTACGGTATCGCCTGGATCACCGAAGACTATGCGACCGCCATGGGCCTCTTTACCTCTGGTCTTGGCGCGCACCTGACATGGACGCTGCCTTTCGGTCTGCTGATCATGTTTGCCGTGTTCAATCGGTTTCCCGGAAATCTGGAGGAGGCGGCAAGGGATTTGGGCGCGTCTCCCCGGCAGGTGTTCCAGCATGTCGTCTTGCCGGTGATCGCACCGAGCTTGATCGGCGTGGCGCTCTTTGGCTTCACGCTCTCCTGGGATGAGGTGGCGCGCTCCTCGCAAGCCTTGGGTGATCTCAATACCTTGCCGCTCGAATTGCAGGGGCTGACGACAACGGTCACCACGCCTGACATCTATGCGCTCGGGACCCTGACCACCGGCGTCTCGGTCCTCGTCATTGGCCTTGCATTCGGGGCCGTCCAACTCTGGCGGCGCCGGGATCGATGCCTTGCCGGCCGGCAGGCGCCCCCGAGCTGAGGGATACAGGTCTTCCCGCGCCCCCTGCGCCTCGGCTACCCCATGTGCCATGACGATCCGTCGCCACCTGCTGCTTGGCGCCCCCGCGCTACTCCTCCGCCCCGCCTTGGCCCAGGATTGGCCCGGGCGGCCCTTGCGCATGATCATCCCCTTCCCGGCCGGCGCGACGCCTGATCTGGCAGGCCGAGCGGTGGCCACGCATTTCGCCAAGGCGCTGGGCCAGGCTTGTGTGATCGAGAATAAGTCAGGCGCCGGCGGCAATATCGGCACTGATGCGATCGCCAAGGCGACCGATGAACACACGATCGGCGTCTCCATCAATGGCCCGCTGGCGACCGCCCCAGCGTTGTTCCCGAACTTGCCGTATGATCCGCGCAAGGATCTGGCGCCGATCTCGCTGCTGACCCGGACCGCGCAGGTCCTGGTGGTCAATCCGCGGCTGCCGCCCGCCGACCTTGCGGGCTTCGTCACGTATCTGAAGGCCAATCCGGGGAAGCTGTCTTTTGGCTCGATCGGCTCGGGCTCGGGCGGGCATCTTGCGATGGTGGACCTGATGGCTCG
>Ga0114972_10000433_pt1 | contig 31242 bp, 30 predicted proteins | sample M_140807_EF_Meta_FD_87354 | JGI IMG/M metagenome (GOLD analysis project Ga0114972, IMG submission 87354) | Freshwater microbial communities from Lake Montjoie, Canada to study carbon cycling - M_140807_EF_MetaG | ecosystem: Environmental > Aquatic > Freshwater > Lake | place: Lake Montjoie...
CCTATGTCGCGGCGATGCAGGCTGTGCCGCTGCGTCCCGGCCTGACCCGACGGGAGGCGGATGCCATGCTGGCTGCGGCGGTGCCGGAGCCAGGCATCCGCGCCTTCCTGCTGCAGAATCTATTGCGGGCCGAGAAGCCGCCGCGCTGGCGGCTCGGGTTGGCCGAACTGGCCGCTGGCATGCCGGAGATCGAGGGTTTTCCACGTATCGCGGCGCGGTATGCGGGACCGACGCTGGTGCTCACTGGCGGCCGCTCGGCCTATGTCCGGCCTGAGCATCAGGAGGGGTTTCTCAGCCTGTTTCCCGCCGCACAATTTGCGACGATCCCAGGGGCCGGACATTGGTTGCATGCCGAAAAACCCGCCGAATTCCTCGGCGCGGTTGAGCGGTTCCTCGGCGCTTAATGGCGAATGAGAGCGCGATGCGTTGAGGTGGAATCGCCGAAGGCGCTGAATCGCGCGATCCAACAAATGCTAGAGCGGGGTGCGTGAGCGTATCCGCACGCCGCTTGCTCTAATCCGCCCTTAGCCCGGCGCAGAGAAACGGCACGATCTCAGCGACCGCCCGGTCGAAGTCGCCGCTGTCACAGGCGCCGCCGGACATCGCCTCCAGTCGCCCGGTTTGCAGGAGCGTGTACCGATAGGCGCCCATCATGAAATACAGCCGCCAGCAGAGCCGGTCGCGCGCCAAGTTCGGCAGAACCTGCTCGAACGCCTCAAGGTAGGCGAGCGTGGTCTCGTCGTAGACCTGGCTGAGGACTTCCTTCGCCACGTCGTCCGGTTCGGTGTGCAACCGGGCATGCATCCGCATTGTGGCGCTGCCTTCGGGCGTCTCGCCCGCCAGCATGAAGGGGGTGACGAAACTTCGCACCAGCGCTTCCAGGGGGATGGGGCGGCCCGCATATTCCGCACGTAGATTGACCAAAGCCCTGGCACGGGCCTCCGTCACCTGCTCGGCACCGCGGCGATAGGCGGCTTTGAAAAGATCTTTCTTGGCGCCGAAATGATAATGCAGCTGGGCCAGATTCACCCCGGTCGCCTGGGCGATCGCGCGGGTTGAAGCCGCGGCATAGCCGTGTTCTGCGAAAAGGGTTTGCGCTTCGTCCAGGATACGATCGCGCACTGAGTGCGTCGCGTCCGTCGTCGCCCTCGTCTTCGCCGCAACGCCCATCGCACAAGATTCCGCTTATATCGCGGCGATCCTTGACATGCCCCGCCCTCCGCGTCGAGATTTGGTCGGGCGACCGAATATCAGCCCAACCAGGTGCGGGGAGTAGAAACACATGAGCGCGGCGCTCGATATCACCGGTCTGGCGGGGCACCGACCCTCGGCCGGCAAATCCGACCCAGTTGCCCGGGCGCGGACCATTGCCCCGATCATCGAGGCCGCGGCACCGCGGACCGAGGCCGAAAAGGCGCTGCCGCCGGAGGTGCTGGACGCCATGCATGGCGCGGCGATCTTTCGCACCCTGATCCCCCGCGCCTACAACGGCGAGGAAATCCGCCCTGCCCAGTTCTTCCGCCTGCTGGAGACGATAGCCGCGGCGGATGGCTCGACCGGCTGGATGCTGTGCCAGGGGTCTGGCTGTTCCTTCGCCTCGGCTTACCTCGATCCCTCGTCGGCGCGGGCGATCTGGGGCGATCCGCGCGGCGTGCTGGCCTGGGGCTATGGCACCGGCGATGCGCATGTGGTGCCCGGCGGCTACCGCGTGAAGGGCACCTGGGGCTTTGCCTCCGGCCAGAAACACGCCACCTGGATCGGCGGCCATTGCCGGATCATCGAGGCCGATGGCTCGATCCGGAAGGACGCCGATGGCACCCAGGTCGAACGCTCGATGCTCGTCCCCCGCGCACAGGTGCGCTTCCATGATGTCTGGAACGTCGTCGGGCTGCGCGGGACCAATAGCGATACCTACAGCTTCGACGACCTCTTCGTGCCGGACGAATTCGCCGTCCGGCGCGATCTGGACCATGAGCGGCGGGTCGATAGCCCGCTGTATAAGTTCACCACGACCAATCTTTATGCCTCGGGCTTCGCCGGCGTCTCCATGGGCATCGCCCGCGGCACCCTCGATGCTTTCATTGCCATGGCGAAGACCAAGACCGCCGCCTCCCAGCCCAAGCCGATGCGTGAGAGCGAAGTGCTGCAAAGCGGCATCGCGCAATCCGAGGCGAAGCTCCGGTCAGCCGGCGCCTGGCTGGTCGAGGTGCTGGAGCAGGCCTGGGATGTCGCCGAACGAACCGGGCAGGTCGGCATGGAGGAGCGGGCCTGGATCCGTCTCGCCACCACCTCGGCGATCCATCGCGCCAAGGAGGTCGCCGAGTGGGCCTATCACGAGGCTGGGGCCTCGGCGATCATGATAGGCGGACCGTTTGAGCGCCGGATGCGCGACATCCACGCATCCGGCCAGCAGGTACAGGGCCGGAGCTCGCACCTTGAAATGTGCGGCCAGTATATTCTGGGGATGAACCCCGCCGGTCGCTTCTTCTGAGTCGCCTCGCCTTTATTTCACGGAGGAAACCATGCCGCTCGAAGGGCTCAATCACTACACTATTCGTCCTGCCGATCTGGAGCGGACCAAGGCGTTCTATGAAGGCGTTCTTGGCCTGCATAACGGCTATCGACCGCCGCTGAACTTCCCTGGCTATTGGCTCTATGTCGGTGACAACCCCACCGTGCATCTCATCGGGCCCCGCGTCGATGATGGCCACCCCAAGCACCGCGAGGCCGGGCCAACCGGCCTGCTTGACCACATTGCTTTCACCTGCTCGGGCCTTGCTGACATGAAAGCGCGCCTGAAGGATCAGGGCATCGCCTTTGAAGAGCGCGTCGTTCCGCGGGACCGGCAGACCCAGCTTTTCCTCCACGACCCCGATGGGGTGGCGGTGGAACTGAACTACGACCCGAAGGAGACGCCGGCCGCTGCTTGAGCGCGGCTGGCCAAGGCAGGGTTGGCGGGATAGATTTTCCGCAGCCCGCCGGAGGAAATAATGACCAAGATCTCGCTGGGCCGTCGCGCAGCGCTCGGCCTTGCCGCCACCTTTGCGTTGCCGCGTCTGGGGCACACCCAGGGCACTTGGCCGGACCGGCCGATGACCTTCGTCGTCAGCTTTCCTCCGGGTGGGTCCACGGATGTCTCGGCGCGCCTTGTGGCGCCGGGGCTCGGCGAACTCCTCGGCAAGCCCATCGTGATCGAGAACCGCGGCGGGGCCGGTGGCAATATCGCCATGGGCTATGTCGCCCGCGCGACCCCTGATGGCTACACCTTCCTTGTCGCCAGCAGCGTCTTCGTGGTGAATGCCAGCCTCTATCGCAGCGCGCCCTACGATCCGTTCCGGGATTTCGTCACGGTTGGCACGCTGAGCGCATCGCCCAACGTCGTCTGCGTGCGCACCGACAGTCCGATCAAATCGCTGCCCGAGCTGATTGCGCTGGCCAAGGCGAACCCCGAAAGGTTCAACTATGCCAGCCCCGGTATCGGCACGACGCCGCATCTGGCCGGTGAGGTGCTGAAGCTGCGGACCGGTATGCCGATGACCCATGTGCCCTTTCAGGGCGGTGGGCCGGCTGTGCAGGCCATCCTTGCGAATACCGTCGAGGTGATCGTCGCGGCGCAAGGCACGGTCGCGACCCAGTTGCAGAGCGGCCAGCTTCGGGTGTTGGCCCAGACGGGGGCGACCCGTTCTCCGGATATGCCCGATGCTCCGACGCTAGAGGAACTCGGGATCAAGGATGCGGTTTCTGAGACCTTCAACGCCGTCTATGCGCCGGCCGCCACGCCCCGACCGATCGTCGCCCGGATGGCGGCGGCCATTCTCGACGTCCTCAAGAACCCGGAATTGCAGGTGAAGTTCCGCGCCGCGGGCGTGCCGGTGGCGCCCGAGGGGGCGGATGGTTTGCAGGCCCGGGTCGCGCGTGAGGTGCCAATGTGGCGCAACGTCATTCAGCAATCGAAAATCGTGGCCGAGTGAGAGGAAATCCCGAGTGACCAAGCCCTGGCACGAGATCGTGGTCGAAGTGCTGAAGGCGAACGAGATTCGCCTCATCCCCTACGTCCCCGATAATGTCCTGAAGCCACTGATCAATGCGATCCACGCGGACCCGTTTTTCACCACCTTCAGCACGGCGCGTGAGGAGGAGGCGATCGGGATCGTTTGCGGTGGTGTGATGGCCGGCATGCGCGGCATGGCGCTGATGCAGACCTCGGGCTTCATGACCCTGCCTAACGTGCTCGCTAGCCTGCCCTGCTCGTTCCAGATCCCGGCACTGATGATGGTCAGCGAGCGCGGCACGCTTGGCGAGTTCAATATGGGGCAAGCGGCGGTCTGGCGCACCATGCGGCCGACGCTCGATGGGCTGGCGATGCCCTGGCATGTCATCTCCCGCCTCGACGAATGTGAGTTCATCACCGACCGGACGATCAAGCAGGCGCTGATGACCCAAAGCCCTGCCTGCCTGCTGCTCTCGCCGCTGTTGACCGGCGGCAAGGCCTCCCCTGTGCGGACGGGACACTGAGCCATGGCCGAGACCAATCTGCACCGGATGCATCGCTTCGACCTGACGAAGCGGCTCGTCGCCAAATTGCAGCGCGAGGAAGCCGTCATCGGTGGCATCGGGCATTCCAATTTCGATCTCTGGGCGGCAGGGCATCGGCCGCAGAATTTCTACATGCTGGGCTCGATGGGCCTGGCGATCCCCATTGCGCTTGGCGTGGCGCTCGCTCAGCCGGCTCGGCGCTGCTTCGCTCTCGAAGGTGACGGTTCGCTGCTGATGCAACTCGGCTGCCTTGCCACGGTGGCGACGCTCGCGCCGAAGAACCTGACGATGCTGATCATGGACAATGGCAGCTATCAGATCACCGGCGGGCAGGCGACGCCGGCGGCAGGCGGGGCGGATTTCGTTGCGATCGCTCGCGGCTGCGGCCTCCGCAGCGCGGTCTGGGCGACGGATGAGGCGGATTTCGACGCCCAGATCGATCGTTGTCTCGCCACCGACGGGCCGCATCTCATCGGCCTGAAGCTGGATGATCAGCCGCCCGCGGCGCAGACCGAACGCGACCCGCCGCAGCTGCGGGATCGTTTCATGCGGGGTATGGGCGTGAAGAAGAGCAAGCTGCCGGGATAAGGGACGGGGAGGGCGGCTTCACAACGGCGGCCGATCAACGGCATCCTTCCGGCAATGCCCAGGAGGAAACCGATGCCCACCCGTCGCGCCGCGCTTGCGCTGCCTATGCTCTGGCCCGGCCTTGCCCGCGCGCAGGGCGCTTGGCCGAACCGCCCGGTGCAGCTGATCGTCCCCTGGGCGGCCGGCGGCGGCACAGATACCGTCGCCCGAATCTTTGCCCAGGGCCTGCAGACGGAAATCGGCCAGCCGGTCAATGTGGTGAACCGCACCGGCGGCGCTGGGATAACCGGCCATGCCGCCATCGCGGCCGCGACGCCGGATGGTTACACGCTGGGCCTCGGCACATCAGAATTCGCCACCTTCCGGATCATGGGACAGAGCGAGCTCGGCCCCCAGGATTTCGACCTGCTGTCCCGCCTCGCCCTGCTGCCTGCGGGTGTCACCGTTGCCGGCAATGCGCCCTGGCGCGATTTCCAAGCCTTCGCGGCCGCGCTCAAAGAAGGTCGCAAGGGGCAGTTCACAGGCTCCGGGGTCGGGCCGGGGGGGTCATGGCATCTGGCCTGCGCCGGCATGTGTCGGGCCCTTGGCCTGCCCGCCGATCAGGTGCGCTGGATTCCCTCGACCGGCGGCGCGCCAGCCCTGCAGGACCTGGTCGCCGGTGGCCTGAGCCTCTTCACCGGCTCGCCGGTTGAGGCGCAGTCGCTCGCCAGTGCTGGGCGAGTCAGGGTGCTGGCCGTGATGGCCGATGGCCGCATGGCAACCTTCCCCGAGGTACCGACGCTGCGGCAGGCGGGGCTCGACTGGGTCTATCAGAACTGGTTCGCCCTGATCGCGCCGAAGGGCCTGCCGGCAGAGGTGCGGACGGCGCTTCTGGCCGCTGCCGCGCGCGCGCATGCCCGTGCCGATGTCCGAGAGCAGATGGCGGGGCGCGGCATCGTCCCGGTCTGGGACGATCCGGCCCAGTTCGCCGCCTTCGTCGGCCAGTTCGGCGAAACCACTGGCACGCTGTTGCGTGAGCTCGGTCTGGCCAAAAGCTGAACGCGCGTGACTGGCTTCGACCACCCGATTATCGACGCCCATCATCATTACTGGGATCTCGCGCAGAATCCGCATCCCTGGTTGCGCGATCTGCCGATGATCCCCTTCCGCTACGGCGATTATGGGCCGCTGCGTGGGCGGGATTTCCTGCCCGCCGATTACGCGGCCCTGGCCGCCGGGCTGCCGATCCTCGCCACAGTGACCATGGAGGGCGAATGGGACCCGGCGGATCCTTGGGGCGAGGCGCGCTGGATCAGCGACCTTGCCGCACGGGAAGGCCGCCCGGCGGCGCATGTCGCCCAGGCCTGGCTCGATCGCCCCGACCTGCCGGCGGTCCTGGAGGTTCTTGCACGCCTGCCCCTGGTCCGTGGCGTTCGCCACAAGCCGCGGAGCGCCGCCGCGCCACATCTGGTGGAACGCGGCGCCATCGGCGGCATGGGCGATCCGCGCTTTCGCGCCGGCTATGCCGCGCTTGCCGCGCACGGCCTGCACTTCGAACTGCAGACCCCCTGGTGGCATCTGGATGAGGCGCTCGACCTCATTGCGGCGCAACCCGAGGTGACGCTGATCCTGAACCATACCGGCCTGCCGGCCGATCGCAGTGTCGCGGGGCTGGCCGGCTGGCGCGCCGCCATGCGCCGACTGGCTGAGGCGCCGCAGGTGCTGGTGAAGCTTTCCGGCCTAGGTCTGCCGGGGCGGCCATGGACGCTGGCCGATCATCAGCCGGTCATCCGCGAAACGATCGAGATCTTCGGCCCCGGGCGCTGCATCTTCGCGTCGAACTTCCCCGTTGATGGTCTCTGCGTCGGCTTTGCCGAGCTATGGGAAAGCTTTCGTCAAGCCGTCGTCGACCTGCCGCGGTCCGAGCGAATCGCGCTGTTCCATGATAATGCCGTCCGAGCTTATCGCTTGGCATTGCCGCTCGTCGCCGGCTGAGGCAATCTCGCGATCGGTTATTAGTTTTGCTCAGGAGATCAGCATGTCCGGCACCAACGCGCCCGCGACGCTTGAGGGACGCTTTCCTATGGTGCGCCGTCTGGCCGCCGGCTGGTGGGTCTTCCTGGTGCGCGGCATCGCCGCCATCCTATTCGGCCTGTTCACTTTCTCGACGCCTGGCTTAACACTCGCGATCATTATCGGCTTTCTTGCGGCCTGGATGCTGATTGATGGCTTCGGCACGCTGTACAACGCGATCAAGGGGCCGGCGGAACGACAGGGCTTCTGGTTTTGGCTGGATGGCATTGTCTCCATCCTCGCCGCCGCGGCGATCCTCTTCGCGCCTGGCCTGGCAGAAATCACCCTGGTTTATGTGGTGGGCTTCTGGACGATCGCGATCGGTATCTTCCGGCTGATCGTGGCCTTTCGCATCGGCTCCATCCTGCTTGGCCTGCTCGGTGCCCTGGCCGTCTTCTGCGGTGTCTGGCTGGTGATGAACCCCATGCCTGGGCTGCTGGCCTTGATCTGGATCGTCGGCTTCCAGGCGCTTCTGATGGGCGGCATGCTCCTCGCCTTCGGCTTTCGCCTGCGCAAGGTCGCTAACGATCCGCACGGGCCGGCGGCCGAGCGCGGGTGACCTTGCCGGCCGGGGCATTCACGGCGAGATTGCCGCCCTGACCGCCAGGGGGCGCCGCTTGTGTCCGAACCGCCGCAGACCGTCGTCCCAGCCCCCCGTGACCTCTTCCTCGGCTATCTGAAGATCGGCCTGTTCGGCTTCGGCGGCGTCGCTGCTTGGGCCCGGCGCGTCATCGTCGAGGAACGGCGCTGGCTGACCGAGCGCGAATACGCCGAGGTGCTTGGCCTCGGCCAAGTCTTGCCCGGGCCCAATGTCGGCAATGCCGCGGTCATGATCGGCCGGCGCTTCCATGGCCTGCCGGGCGCGCTGCTGGCCACCGCTGGCATCTATTGCGCCCCGCTGCTGATCCTGATTGCGCTGTCGGTGCTCTATGACCGCTACGGCCAACGGCCGGAGGTCGCGCCCGCCATGGCCGGCATCGCCGCTGCGGCGGCGGGCATGGTGATCGGCACGGCGGCGAAGATGGTCGGCAAGCTGAAACTGGCGCCGGAAGCGATCCTCCTCCTCGCCCTGGCCACGCTGGCGGCGGCGTGGGGGCGGATTTCCCTGCCGCTTGTTGTGCTGGTGCTGGCGCCGCTCTCGATCGCCGCCTCGCTCTGGCGGGCCGGGCTGTTCGGCGGCGGGGCGGGGGTGTCGCGCTGATGTTGCTGCAGATTCTCCTGACCTTTGCCATCCTCTCCCTGGTCGCGGTGGGCGGGGCCAATGCGGTGCTGCCAGAGATGCACCGCCAGCTGGTCGAGATCCGCCATTGGTTGGACGATGCGACCTTCTCCCAGCTGTATGCGCTGGCGCAGGCGGCGCCGGGGCCGAATATTTTGGTGGCCTCCGTCATGGGCTGGCACATCGCCGGGCCGGCCGGGATGGCGGTGGCGACCATCGGCATGCTGCTGCCGGCGGCGATCCTCGCCTGGGTCATGGCCGGTCTCGTGCAGCGGCTGCGCGGCGCCAAGTGGCTGAAGCCGGCGCAGGGCGGGCTGGTGCCCATCGCCATCGGCCTGCTGCTGGCGGCCGGCGTGATCATGGCGCAGGCGGCGTCCGATTACGGCCGGCTGCCGCTGGCGATCGTTGCGGCCTCAGCGGTGTTTGTCTGGCGGACCAGCTACAGCCCGCTGTGGGTCCTGGCCGGCGGCGCGGCGCTGGGTCTGATCCTGCTTTAGAGCGGGATGCGTTGCGGCGGCATCGCCGAAGGCGCTGAATCCCGCGACCTAACAAAGGTTAAAGCAAGCTGCGTGAACGTCTGTGAACGCAGCATGCTCTAACGCGGGATGCGTTGAGGCGGCATCGCCGAAGGCGCTGAATCCCGCGACCCAACACGTGCCATGCCAGCGGCGCAAGGCTTTGACGTGTGCCGAGCGCCCGAACGGGCGCCGCGGTCAGTGCCGCGCGCTTCAGGGAACCGGAGGTTTCCGCCCGGCGAATGCGGGCCAGAAAAACAATACCAGCGGTCAACGCCTTTGACCGCTGGTATTAAACCAGGGTGCGTGAGCGAATGCGAACGCGTCCCGCTTTGCCCCTTCGCCGAATGGCGGCGGTGGCCAAGGCGGGCAGGGGGGAAGAACCATGATACCATCCCGTCGCGGCCTGGCCGCGCTGGCGGCCCTTGCCGTCGCGGGCCCGGCCCGGGCCCAGCCGCAGCCCTGGCCGGACCGGCCGGTGCGGGCCGTGGTGCCCTTTGGCCCGGGCGGTGCCATCGACATCCTGGCCCGCGTCATGGCGCCTTATTTCCCCGCCGAGGCCGGCGGCCAGCCCCTGGTGGTGGACAATCGCCCCGGCGCGGGCGGCACCATCGGCGCCACTCTGGTGGCCCAGGCCAAGCCTGACGGCACCACCCTGCTGATGGCCGAACTGGGCGCCACGGCCATTGCCCATACGCTGTACCGGGGCCTGCCCTATGACCCCCGGCAGAGTTTTACGCCGATTATCTTCCTGGCCGACCTGCCGATGGTGCTGGTGGTGCGCCAAAACTTGCCGGCGCGCGACCTGCCGGGCCTGCTGGCGATGCTGCGGGACGCGCCGGCCGGCATCAGCTTCGGCACGGTGGGCACCGGGCATATCAGCCAGTTGACGGCGGTGCAGCTGGGGCAGGTGGCCGGCCCCGCTGCGCGGCTGTTGCAGGTCACCTACCGGAGCGGGGCGGATATGGTGGCGGCGGTGGCCAAGGGGGAATGCGATTTCACGGTCACCTCCGTCTCCTCCGCCACGCCCTTCCTGCAATCGGGCGGGGTGCGGGCGATGGCCGTCAGCACCGCGGCGCCCATCGCCGCCCTGCCGGGGGTGCCGACCATGGCCAGCACCGACCCGGCGCTGGTCGGCACGCTGTGGTACGGGCTGGTGGGGCCGGCGGGGATGGACCCGGCGCTGGTCGGGCGGATCAACGCCGTCTTCAACGCCATTCTGGCGAAGCCGGAGGTGCGGGACACCCTGGCCCGGCAGCAGGGGGCGGAGGTGATCGGCGGCCCGCCAGAGGCCTTCGCCGCCCATCTGCGGGCAGAGACGGCGCGCTGGGCCCCGGTGGTGCAGGCCGCGGGCATCCGGGTGGAGTAGAAAAGCCCCGTCCAACCGGCCTTTTGCGGGTTTCGGACAAATCCCCAGGGCTACCCCGGGGGCGCCCGGCAGGCCCGGCCGAGCGGCGGCGGCGGCGGCCCGCGCCCCGCCAGAATGGCGGCACGGCGGGGGTTTGGGGGCGTTTCGGACCCCTTCGCCAAGCGGCGCGCGGGATGGCCGGCGGCAGCCCCGGCGCGACGGCCGGGGGCGGGTTTAAGTCCTTCAACCCCTTCAAGAGGGTTGAGGCCGAAGCGGGCCTATTTTTGGGAGTGCGTTGAAAAGCCGACACAATTCGTGGTTTGGCTTCAAGAATTGAGGCGCGGGGCGCCTGGCGGGCCGCCCGGATGGCCGCAAGCGGGCGGGCAGGCGGGGCCGGCCCGGCGGGCGGGGGGGTGCAGCAGCGGATACAGCTTTGAATGAGCGGGGGCGCCCGGGTGGGCGCCTGAAGCAACATATATAGGACAAAGGTCTTTCCAGAAAATGAATGGCCCTAGAGCGCGATGCGTTGAGGCGGAATCGCCGATAACGCCGTATCGCGCGATCCAACAAAGGCTAGAGCGGGCTGCGTGAACCTATGTGAACGCAGCATGCTCTAAGCCCTGCGGCGGGCCCGCAGGCCCAGCCGCAGGATCGTCATCAGCAACCCGAAGCTGAGCCCGGCCGCCACCGCGATGGCCCAATTCCCGATCAGCAGCGCGTTCAGGCCGAGCAGCGCGTTCGCTGCGGCCTGCTGCATCAGGCGCGGCAGGACGAGTTGGGCAGCCGCCGCCCGGTCACGCCGGCAGCGCCGCCATTCCGTGACCAAAGCGGAGAGGATCAGCGCCGCCGCCGCCCCGGCGACGAGGTCCGGGAGGAGCTTCACAGCCCACCCCCCGCCGGCACGCGGATCGCCAGCGCCTGGAGGATGCTGCCGTCATCCGCCGCGCTGTCCCACAGCGCCGCGCCGCGCGGGCCGATGTCCACGATCCGGGGCCGCAGCCGCGAGGCCACCACGAAGCCGGCGGCCAGGAAGGCGGCGGCGCTCGCATGGTTCGGCGTGCCGTCTTCCAGGATTCGGATGGTCGCGGCGATCACCGGCGGCACCCACGCGCGGGCGTCGCAATCGGCGACCGCTTCCGCCACCAGCCGCTTGCCGATCCCCTGGCCGCGCGCCGTCCGCGCCACAACAAGCGTCGTCAGCCAGGTGAGGCAGCCGTTCCGATCTCGGAAAGAGGCGATGCACCCGATGGCCTCCTGGCCGCGATAGGCCAGGGTCAGCCGTGCCGTGGGCTCGGCCTGCAAGGCCGGGTCCGGGGCCAGCACAAGGCGCTGGTCGTCGGGGTGCAGCAACGCCTCGGCGACGATGCGCTGGAAGGCCTGGAAGGCGGCCGGCTTGGCCGCGGTGGTTGTCTCGATTCGCGGCGCGATGCCGCCCGGGGTGTGCTGGGTCATGGTCCGCTCCCTTGGATGCGCGCAGCGGGATCGCTGCGGTCCAGGAAACATACCGCCGCAGATATGGCAGGCTGCCGAAATAATAGGAAACTTAACCGAATAATCTGGAATTTTCCTTGGCGTGGAACGGCAGAAAGGGACAGAATTGGCAGCATCGGAAAAAGGCGCCGGATGATGGATGAAGACGGGAGGCTCTCGACGATTGAATTCGGGAAGCTCTTCGCGGCGGCGCGTTCGCGGTGGCTGCAGGCGCCGCGAGAGGACGCGACGGTGCCCTCCTTCCAGAAATTCACCGATGCGGTCGCCATGAAGGCGACAAAATCAGTCGAGAATTGGTGCGCGGGGAAAGCGGCGCCCCCGAAAGCCACCTGGGCGCGAGTCAAGACCGTCCTCGAGCAGCATGGAAACAGCGCCGCGCAGATCGCGGCCCTCGACCGTGTCTGGCGCGAAGCCAAGGGCTTGCCGACGGCCAGCGACGCCCCGGCGGGGGATACCCCATCGCCGGCATGGCTGCCCGCCCCCTGGATGCCGGCGGATGATCACTACCGGCGCATCGATGGCTTCGCGGATATCGACGCCCATCCGCCCGAAGGCGAGACGGCCCAAGGCGTTTTTGCCCTTCGCGTCAGCGCGACGCTGGGCGCCTATAAGACCGTGGTGCCTGATGCGCCGGATGGGCAGGCGGGCTTTCCCGTCACGCTCGGCCTGACCGGGCTGGTGGAGATTGTGGCGGAGGCGAAGGGCGGCGTGCAGCGGGTGCCCGGCACGGAACAGGCGGCGGCGGGTCAGGACCCGAAGATCTCTTTCGCTGGTGGTGCCTGGACCCTGGATGTATCAAATGCGCCGGACCCTGCATCGCTGCTGACCAACGCGCAGCTTTGCGACATGCGGCGCTTCGGCAGGGCTGGGCAGGTGGAGGTGGATTTGCGCTGCCTGCCCATGGCGATCGCGGTGGGCGGTATCCCCGCTGACTTGCCCACAACCGCGCAAGCCGTCCTGCGCCGCCTGCACCAGTTTGCCGATGCGAATACCGAGAATGATCGCATCGTCCTCGCCTGGTCGCGCATAGCCCGGAGCGAGGGATGATCGGCGACGATCTGGCGCGCCGCACGCATGCGGTCCTGCGCGCCGCGGACCAGCCCTTTTCCGTCCTGTGTCGCCTCGCCGGCCTGGCGCCGGGGCGGCATTGGCGTGGCGCCGATCTGCGGGGGGTGGCGTTCGGCGATGACGACCTCCGGGGCTTCGATTTCACCGGCGCCGATCTGCGCGGCGCGCGTCTGGCCGAGGCGCGCAATCTGCGGGCGGAGATGTTCGACGACGCGATCCTCGATCACACCACAACCTTGCCGGATGCACTGCGCGCGGCGTTGTGGCCGCCAAGGCGTGCGTTGAGCCAATGGCGTGAGCCGATTCCTGGCCTGTCGGAGGAGGCTTGGCCGGACATGGTGACGATCCCGGCCGGATCGTTCCTTATGGGGGCGCCTGAGGGCGAGGAGGGTAGCCTGGATGACGAGCGCCCGCAGCGGCTGGTGACGGTGCCGCGGCCGTTTGCGTTGGGTCGTGTGGCGGTGTCGTTTGCGATGTGGGATGCCGCGGTGGCGGCGGGCTTTGCGCCGCCCAAGGGCGCAGAGCGGCTTTACGATCAAGGCTGGGGCCGCGCCCAGCGGCCGGTGATTAACGTTATTTGGGATGACGCGCAGGCGTATTGCGCATGGCTGAACGAAAGGCTGGGTTTACCGTCCGGTACGTATCGTCTTCCGAGCGAAGCGGAGTGGGAATATTCCTGTCGTGCTGGGACAACGACGCCCTTCAGCTTTGGGGAGACGATTTCGGCCGAACAGGTGAATTACAATGCCTCCATTGTCTTCGGTGCTGGCCGGAAGGGCGACTACCGCGAGCAGACGTTGCCGGTGGGCAGCTTGCCGTCGAATCTTTGGGGCCTGCATGAGATGCACGGGAATGTCTGGGAATGGGTTGAGGACGCCTATGGTCCCTATCCAGCAGGCCCCACGGATAGCTGCCCCCTTGTGCATGCGAATTCACGCGGGCGTGTGCTGCGCGGCGGTTCCTGGTACGACTTTCCACTGCTCTTCCGCTCTGCCAATCGTGTCGGGGACCGATTCGGCAACCGGGACGACAACGTCGGTTTTCGTCTTGCCAGGACGCCCGGCGTATAGCCGGGCTTGCTTCCTGGTTCTTGACTTCTTTACCTCTTGGGGAGGGTCCAGGGAGGGGCGTGCCCCTCCCTGGTTGCCGCGCCTGGCTAATGCCGCGTCGCCCCGGCGCCATGCCCATGCCCGGCGCCGGGCGCCCCGGCCGCCTGCACTGCCGCCTGCACCGTCACCTCCGCCGCCGAGGCGAAGCGCAGCGTCAGCGGCACCGTCTCCCCCGCCGCCAGCGGGCGGGTCAGGCCGATCAGCATCACATGCAGCCCGCCCGGGGCCAGGGCCACGGCGGCGCCGGCCGGCAGGGGGATGGTGTCCACCGGGCGCATGCGCATCACGTCGCCGTCCCGCTGGGTTTCATGCAACTCCACCTTGCCGGCCAGCGGGCTGGTCACCGCCAGCAGCCGGTCCTCGGTGGCGCCAGTGTTCCGCAGCGTCATGAAGGCGCCGCCGACGCCACCCTGCGGCGCCGCGCGCGTCCAGGGCTGTTCCACCGCCACCCCTTGGGCCAGGGCAGGGGCGGCCAGACCCAGGCTGAGCGCCAGGGCGAGCAGGGGGGCGAAACGCGACGGGTGCGGCATGGAAACTCCTCCGGCGCGGGGCGCCTACGGGGTAGGTAGGGCGCCGCGCCGGTCGCCGCCAGACGCTGTCCCCCCCAAACCGGCCCGCGACCCCGTCGCGGGCCGAGGCGCCGAATGGCGCCCGCGGCCAGTGCCGCGAGCCAAGCCGCGCGGCGCGCGGCGCCCGGCGCCTGAGGGCAAACAAAAACCTGATCGGATGGGGTCAACGCCGTTGACCCCATCCGATCAGGCAATCAGCGGCATCTGCAAGGTGGACATCGGCCCGCGATCGGTGGCGAAGACCAGGGTCTGCGCCGGGCCGCCCTGCTGCTGGGACACGCCGAAGATGCTGAAGCCGGTGGTGTCGAACAGCTGCACCTGGCTGCCATTCTTCAGCGCCAGCCGCGCCGCCTGCGGGAAATAGGCATAGGCCATGTCATTCTGCGCGCCGCTGCTAGCCGGGGCGCCCAGTTCGGCCGGCCACCAATTGCCGCCGAAGCCGCCCGTCGTGCCGGCCGGGGCGGGCAGGAAGACGCCGCCTTCGCGCCACAGCGCCGCCAGTTCGTGGCACAGCCCATCCACCTGCGCCTTCAGGCCGTGGTTGAACATGTCCCCCAGCATCATCATGCCGGGCTGCCACTGGCCCATGCCGCCCAGCGCCGGGTGGTTGAACTGCGCCTGGGTGCCATTGCCCTGGGCGAGGGCCTGCAACAGCACCGTGGCGGCATCGACCGGCACGCTGAAGCGCGCGGCCAGCTCCGCCAGGCGCGCCGCAGCGGCGGGGGTCAGGTCCTGCATGATGGGCTCCGATCCAATCTGGGGCGCGAAATGGCCCGTGACCGATCCCATCGCAACCGCGCCCAGCCGGGGGGAGGAATGCGCCCGGCGCGGGGCAGCCGCCCAGCCCGGGCGGAAATGCCGAAAGCCGAATGCGTTGCGGCGGACTCGCCGAAGGCGCTGAATCCCGCGACCCAACAAAGTTCAGGGCAGGGGGCGTGAGCGAAGGCGAACGCAACCCCCTGCTCAGCACCCTGCTCAACGCCCTGCTCAACGCTCTGTTAGAGCAACATCCGTGCCGACGGAATCGTCTGAACGGCGGTCTTGCTCCCGGAAATAGCGGCTCCAGAGCCGCTTACCTCTGCCCTGCCTTGGGTCGCGCACCGGGCCCAAGCGGGGCGGCGCCCCGGCGGGTGTGGGGGGACAAAACGCCCATCGGCGATCCCGGCGATTGACCCGCCCGCCGCTTCGCCGCAAGCCTTCGCCATGCCCGACGACCTCACCCCGCCCGCCCTGCTCGATCGTCTCGCCGGCCTGCTCGGCCCGCGCGGCCTGCTGACCGCCCCGGCCGATATCGCGCCCTATCTCTCGGATTGGCGCGCGCTCTACACCGGCCGCAGCCCCTGCGTCGCCCGCCCGGGCACCACCGCCGAACTGGCCGCACTGGTGAAACTCTGCGCTGCGGCGCGCATCCCCCTCGTGCCGGTCGGCGGCAATACCTCCATGGTCGGCGGCGCCACGCCCGATGACAGCGGCCGGCAGGTTATCGTCTCGCTCGGCCGGCTGAACCGCATCCGCGATCTCGACCCGCTCGATATGACCATGACCTGCGAGGCGGGCGTGGTGGTCAAGGCGGCGCAGGAGGCGGCGATAGCGGCCGGCTGCCTGTTCCCGCTCTCCTTCGGCGGGGAGGGGACGGCGACGATCGGCGGCGTGCTCTCGACCAATGCCGGGGGCAATACCACCGTCCGCTACGGCAATGCGCGCGAACTCATGCTGGGCCTCGAAGTGGTGCTGCCGGACGGGCAGGTCTGGAACGGCCTGCGGCGGCTGCGCAAGGACAATACCGGCTATGCGCTGCGGCATCTGTTCGTGGGCGCTGAGGGCACGCTGGGCTTCATCACCGCCGCCGTGCTGCGGCTGTTCCCGCCGGCCCGCGAAAGCGCCGTCGCGCTCTGCGCGGTGGCCGATGAGGACGCCGCGCTGGCCCTGTTCCGCCGCTGCCGCGACCGCGATGAGACGGCGATCCGCGCCTTCGAATACATGTCCGGCACCGGCGTCGCGCTCTATGCCAAGCAGATCGAGAACGGCAGCGTGCCGATCCCCGGCCATGCGCATTACGTGCTGGTCGACCTCGCCTCCTCCCGCCCCGATGCCGGTCTGCGCGGGCTGCTGGAGGCGGTGCTGGAAGACGCCATGACCGCCGGGGAGGTGACCGATGCCGTGCTCGCCGAAAGCGAGGCGCAGCGCGCCCAGCTCTGGCGCATCCGGGAGGAGCATCCGGAGGCGCAGAAGCGCGAGGGCGCTTCGGTGAAGAACGACGTCTCGGTGCCCGTCTCCAAGACGCCGGAGCTGATCCGCCGGGCGTCTGCGGCCTGCGAGGCGCTGATCCCCGGCATCCGCCCGGTGCCCTTCGGCCATATGGGCGACGGCAATATCCACATGAACCTGCAACAGCCCGAGGATATGCCGGGGGCGGAATTCCTGGCCCGCAGCCATGACATTATGGATACGGTGAATGCGGTGGTGCGGGAGCTGGATGGCAGTTTTTCGGCCGAACACGGGATCGGGCGGCTGAAGACCGACATGATGGAGGCCTGGCGCGGCGGGGCCGAGCTTGCTGTCATGCAGCGGATCAAGGCGGCGCTCGACCCGGCGGGGCTGTTGAACCCCGGTAAGGTCCTGCCCTGAACGGCCCGCGCCGCTTCCCCGCCGGGGCCAGCGCCTGTAGGGTGCGTCGCCCCGCATGACCCTACTCGACCGTTACATTTTCCGCCAACTGGGGGTCGCGCTCGTCGCGGTCACGGTCGGGCTCGCCGCGCTGGTCTGGCTGACCCAGTCGCTGCGCTTCATCGAGCTGGTGCTCGACCGCGGCCTGTCCTTCATGGTCTTCCTGGAATTGACCGGCCTGCTGTTGCCAAGCTTCTTCGCGGTAATCCTGCCGATCACCACCTTCGTGGTGATCCTGTTCTCCTATGTGCGGCTGGCAACGGACCGGGAGTTGGTGGTGATGCGCTCGGGCGGGCTGTCGCAATGGGCCTTGGCGCGTCCTGCGCTGGCGATCGCCGGCATCGTCGTGCTGCTCTGCTACGCGCTCAACCTCTGGCTGGTGCCAAAGACCCAGGCGGCCTTCCGCGCCTGGCAATATGAAATCCGCAACGAGCTGGCGGCGATCCTGCTCCAGGAAGGCGTGTTTTCCTCGGTCGGCAGCGATCTGACCGTCTATGCGCGCAACCGCGATGCCGATGGGACGCTGCGCGGCATCCTGGTGCATGACGGGCGCGGCAATGGCGCCCCGGTCACCATCCTGGCCGAGAGCGGGCGGATCACCGCCGGGCCGAACGGCCCGCGCGTCACGCTCTACAACGGCGAACGCCAGCAGGTGGAAGTGACCGCCCCGCCCGCCGGGGCGCCAGCCGGGACGCCGCCGCGTAGCCGCCTCTCGGTCCTCTCCTTTACCGAGAACAGCGTCGATCTGGCCCGCAGCAAGGGGGCGGGGGAAGATGGCGGGCGCTACCGCAACGCCCAGGAACGCACGATTGAGGAGTTGCTGCACCCCGACCCGGCCGACAAGGTCAATGCCCGCGATATCGGCCGCTTCATCGCCGAGGCGCATAACCGGCTCGCCGCCCCGTTGACCGCGCTCGGCTTCGCGCTGGTCGCGCTGGCCACCGCGCTGACCGGCGAGTTTCGCCGCCATGGCGGCGGCTTGCGGCTGTTCATCGGCATCGCCATCGTCGTCGGCCTGCTGGCGGCGGGCCTGACCTTCGGCAATCTGGCGGGGCGCGATGCGGCGATGCTGCCGCTGATCTGGCTGAATACCGCGCTGCCGATCCTGGGCGGTGTCTGGGTGCTCGCCGGGCTGCCCGGTTGGCCGCAGCGGCAGGTGCCGATGGGGCCGTCGGAGGCGCCGGCATGATGCTGACAACGACGCTGACGCTGTATGTCGCCAAACGCTTCCTCTTTGCCACGCTGGGGATGCTGCTCAGCCTGACGCTGCTGGTCTCGCTGTTCGATTTCATCGAACTGCTGCGCCGCGCCGCGAACCGCGCGGATGCCGGCTTTGCGCTGGTGGCGCAGATCGCCGGGCTGCGCATGCCCTTCGTCGGCCTGCAGATCCTGCCCTTCGCCATCCTGCTGGGGGGTATGCTGGCCTTCTGGCGGCTGACCCGCTCCTCCGAACTCATCGTGGCGCGGGCGGCGGGCATTTCCGCCTGGGGCTTCCTGTCTGGCCCGGTGGTGGTGGCGCTGGGCTTCGGCCTGCTGGCGACCACGCTGATCTCGCCGCTCTCCTCGGCGATGCTGGCGCGCGCGGAGCGGCTGGACTACGCCTATCTGCGCTCCTCCGCCGGGCTGACGGCGATCGCCGGCGGCCGGCTCTGGCTGCGGCAAGCCGACCGGGAGCTGGACCCGCAGGGCGTGGCCATCATCTCTGGCCGGCCGGTGGTGGAACGCGGCGCCGTGCCGGGCGTCTTCACCCTGGCTGATGTCTCGCTCTGGCGCCTGTCCGGCAAGGATCTGCCGCTATCGCGCATCGAGGCGCCGCGGGCGCGGCTGCTGCCGGGCAAGTGGGAGTTGATCGACAGCCTGGTCTTCGGCGCCGGCCGCAGCCCTGGCCTGCCACGGACCCAGAGCCTGCCCACCGAACTGACCCCAGACCGCATCGAGGATAGTTTTGCCTCGCCCGAGACGCTGTCCTTCTGGGCGCTGCCCGACTTCATCGAGGTGCTGGAGTCCGCGGGCTTTTCCGCAGTGCGCCACCGCCTGCATTTCCAAAGCCTGATGTCGCTGCCGGTGCTGGCGGTGGCGATGGCGCTGCTGGCCGCCGGCTTTTCCATGCGCCAGTCGCGGCGCGGCGGCGTGGCGCAGATGCTGGCGGCTGGTGTCGCCGCAGGCTTCCTGCTGTTCGTGCTCGACAAGATCACCGGCGAGTTCGGCGAGGCGGGCAGCCTGCCGGTGACGCTGGCCGCCTGGGCGCCGACCATCGCCGGGCTGCTGCTGGCCCTGGCGCTGCTGCTGCACCTTGAGGACGGCTGAGAATGCGCGTCCGGCTTTCCCTTGCGTTGGTGCTGGTGCTGTCGCTGATCGCGGGGCCGAGATCGCACGCCCAGCCGGCGAGCGGCGCCTTGGTGGCGAGCCCGGGCGGCTTCAGCGATGCGCCCGAGCCGATCACCCTTGGCCCACCGCCTGGCGCGATCGATGCCCCGGCACCGGCAGCGCCCCCCGCGGTTGCGGCCCCGTCCCCCTTTGCCCCCGCCGTTCCGCCGCCGCCCCCGGCGCCCGCCCGGGTCGCGGCGCCGCCCGCCGCCCCGGCGCCGAGCCCGCCGGCCAAGCCCGCTGCCCAGGCTGCTGCTGCCGCGCCCCCCGCCGCCGCCCCGACGACCGCGCCCGCCGCCGGCCGGCGTGCCGAATTGCCGCGCCCTTCCGATGCGCCGGTGACTTTCACCGCCGATGAGGTGGATTACGACCAGGAGCGCGGCATCGTCACCGCCCGTGGGCGGGTCGAGGCCTGGCAGGAAGGACGCCTGCTGCGGGCGGATACCTTCAGCTACGACCGCACCACGGGCGTTGCCATCGCCCGGGGCAATGTCCAGCTGATCGAGGCGGACGGGCAGGTGATGTTCGCCGATTCGGTGGAGCTGAAGAACAACCTCCGCGACGGCGTGCTGGAAGGCGTGCGGGCGCTGCTCGCGGCCAATGGCAAGCTGGCGGCGAACGGCGTCCGGCGGACCGATGGCGTGGTCAATGAGTTCGGCCGGGTGGTCTATTCGGCCTGCGACCTCTGCGCCGAGGACCCGACGCGCGCGCCGCTGTGGCAAGTGGAGGCGAAGCGCGCGACCCAGGACAAGGAAGCGCTCCGCATCTCCTACCGCGATGCGACGATCCGGATGTTCGGCCTGCCGATTTTCTGGACGCCCTATTTCTCCCACCCCGACCCCAGCACACCGCGGGCGTCCGGCTTCATGTTCCCGACCTTCGGCGTCACCAAGCTGCTGGGCGGCTTCACCGAGACGCCGTATTACTGGGTGATCGACGGCGCCTCGGACGCGCTGATCACGACGATCTTCTCGACCAAGGTCGCGCCCAATCTCGGCGGCGAATACCGGCGCATGTTCAACAGCGGCACCGTGACCAGCAGCGCCTCGATCGGGTATTTCAGCGCCAATGCGCAGAATACCGGGCCGGGCGGGCCAGAGAAGCTGTCCGGCCACTTCTTCCTGAAGGGGCGCTTCAGCATCGACGATAACTGGCGCGTGGGGTTCGATGCCAATGTCGCGTCCAACGAGCTGTATTTGCGGACTTATCGCTACGTCTACGCCCGCACCCTGAACAGCCGGCTGTTTGCCGAGGGGTTCTGGGGGACCGAGGAATATGCGGTGATCGACAGCCGCGCCTATCAGGGCCTGCGCGCGACGGACATCCAAAGCCAGATCCCCTTCGTCGCGCCCTACCTTTTCTATGAGCGGGCGCCGGCGCAAAAGGTGCTGGGCGGCTGGCTGAGCATGGATGTCGGCCAGTACAGCATCTATCGGACCGAAGGCACGCAGACCCAGCGGCTGGCCACCCGGATGCGCTGGGAACGCCCGGAGATCGACGATCTCGGCGGCATCTGGACGGTGAAGATGCAGGGCGATGGGCTGGGCTATTATGCCAATGGCCAGCAGCTGGCGCCGATCAACCTGCCGGAGGCCAATGGCGGCAAGCCGGTCGGCAATATGCGCCTGGCCGGGGATTGGCGGATGCCCTTCGTGCGCAGCGCGGGCGAATGGGGCACCCAGACGATTGAGCCGCACATCCAGGTGGTGACCGGCCCGCAGGTGATCTCCCAGGTCAAGGTGCCGAACGAGGACAGCGTGGTGTTCGAGTTCTCCGACGCCAACCTGTTCAATCTCAGCCGCTATGTCGGGCGCGACCGGCTGGAGGGCGGCAGCCGGACCGATTACGCCATGCGCGCCATGTGGGATTTCCCCAATGGCGGCGGGGTGGACGGGCTGGTCGGGCAATCCTATCGCCTGGATAACCAGATCCAGAGCCCCTATCCGGGCTCCGGCCTGCAGAACCGGCTATCCGATTACGTGGCGCGGCTGCGCGTCGCACCGGTTTCCTGGTTCGATGTGGTGGGGCGCATCCGCACCGATAACGCTCAGCCGCTGCAACGCACCCTGGCCGATACGGTCGGCACGGTCAGCCTGGGCGGGGGCAACAGCATCTTCGGCGGCTACCTCTGGACCCCGCCGATGCCCTACCTGACCCCCTATCAGAAGCGCGACGAGGTCGCGGCCGGCGGCACCCTCAAGCTCGGCGATCATTGGAGCGCGACGCTTGCCAGCAAGTACAGCATCGTCAACGAGCGCCCGGCGGTGATCTGGGCCAGCGTGCTGTATGACGACGAGTGTTTCGCGATCGAGGGCCGGTTCTTCAAGCGCTTCGCCGAGAATTCGGCTGGCGTGCAATATGCCGGGAACACGTTCTTTCTGGTTAGGATCAACTTCAAGACGCTTGGACAATACTACTTCCGCGCGATCTGAATCGGGTCGCCGCAGGCCGCGCCGCGGGTTATTGTCAAGGCGGCCCGCGCGTGGCTGAATTGCTGGGAAATGGTTGCGATCATCGCGGTCGGGCAAAGGGCGTAGCGGTCATGCAGAGCTTGTCGATCCGCTCAAAGATGCTGCTGATGCTGATCGCCAGCGGCCTGGCCTGCATCGCCGCGGTCGGGCTGCTGGCCGACCGCAACGGCCGGCAGACCATGACGGCGGCGGCGATCGATCAGATGACCCAGTTGCGGGCCATCCAGCATCGATCGGTCGAGCAATACTTCGGCGAACAGACGCGCATCGCCCGCACGCTGGCCGAGATGCCGGTCATGACCGAAGGTGCCGCGACACTCTCCGCCGCCTTCGCCGACCTGGACGAACCTGCCGAGGCTGAGAAGATCGCGGCCGAGGTCGGTGCCTGGTACCAGAAGAAGATCCTGCCCGATCTCGCCAACCTGTCCGAAGGCACGCCGCAACTGTCGAGCTACCTGCCGACCAGTTTCGCCGGCCTGCGGTTGCAGCGCGATTACATCGTCCGCAACCCGGATCAGGCGAACCTGAGGATGCTCGATCGCGCCAATACCGGCACCTATTACGACATGCTGCACGGGCTGCTGCATCCGACGATCCGCGCGCTGGCCGACCGCTTCCATCTGGAAGACGTGATGCTGATCGAACCGAAGCAGGGCACTGTTGTTTATACCCTGGCCAAGGAAATCGATCTCGGCACCAATCTGCGGACTGGCGTGGGGGCGCAGACCGGCGCCGGGCGGGCCTTCGCGCGGGCGCTGCAGAGCAGCGACCCGGGCACTGTCGTGGTCGAGGATTTCTCGCCCTATCCGGCTGATATGCTTCGTCCCAACACCTTCCTGGCGGTGCCGCTGCAACGGCAGGGCGATCTGGCCGGGGTGATGCTGGTGCAGATGCGCACCGGCGATCTGAACAGCCTGCTGACCAATGACGGACAGTGGGAAAAGATCGGTCTTGGCCGTACCGGAGAGACGTATCTGGTCGGCGCGGATAAGTTGATGCGCTCCGACAAACGCGAGATCATCGAGGACCCGGAAGCCTTTATCGAGCAGCAGCGACGCAGCGGCGCGTCGCCCGACACGCTGAAACGCCTGGCTGCCTACAAGAGCACCATCCTGTTGACCGAGATCGACACCGCGCCGGTGCGCGCGGCGTTGCGTGGCGAAACCGGCTCTGGCATCGAAACTGCCTCGAATGACGTCCAGATCATGGCGGCCTGGGCGCCGGTTACCGTCGGTGGGCTTCGCATGGCGCTGATCACCCGCCAGGCTGAAAGCGAGGCGCTGGCGCCCTTGCACCGCTTCCGCCGCGACATGCTGGTGGTCGCCTCTGCCGCGGTGCTGTTGCTGACCCTTGCCTCCTTGGCCGCGGCTGGCGTCTTCACCGCACCGCTACGGCGGATCATGGCGGTCGCTGCACGCCTTGCCGACGGCGATGACAAGGCGCGGATCGAGAGCCCGGGCAGTGACGAATACGGCGCCGTGGCCAAGGGGTTCAACCGCATGGCGGACCGGCTGACCGAGCGCCAGGCGGCGCTTGAGCACAAGACACAGGACTATGAGAACCTGCTGCGCAACGTCTACCCGGAAGTGATCGCCGAGCGGCTTCGGCAGGGCGAGACGGCGATCAGCGAGGCCTTGCAGAACGTGTCCATCATCGTCATCGCGATTGACGGGCTGGAGACGCTGACGGAAGACCAGACGCAAGGCAGCACGTTGGCCCGGCTGAACGAAGTGATCGATGCGCTGGATGGTGCGGCGCTTCGCCACGGGGTCGAGAAGATCAAGACGCTGGGCGCGACCTATATCGCCGCCTGCGGTCTTTCGGTCACGCGGCTCGACCATGCGCGCCGGGCGCTCGCGTTCTGCGCCGAGGCGGCCCTCGTCCTCGCGCGGCTCAGCAATGGCTGGCGGGACGATCTGGCGATCCGCGCCAGCGTCGCCTCGGGCGAGGTCGAGGCGGGGTTGGTCGGCCACTATCGTACCGTCTACGACATCTGGGGGGCCAACTTCCTGATCGCCCGACGCGTTGTCTTCGACACCCTGCCCGGCCATGTGCGCGTCACCCAGGCGACCCATGATCTGGTGCCCGAGGTGACCGATTTTCAGGCGATGCCGCCGCTGGCAGTGGTCGGTCAGCCACCCGTCGTCACCTGGCAGCGGCCGCTGGCCCTGCCGAGCGGCAGGGCGGAGGCGGCGTAATGTTCTTCGTGGACGGGCTGCACCTGGGCTACGCCGCGGCGATCATCTTCGGCGTCCCGCTGATTACCTTCCTGCTGGCCGAACTGATCCGCGCCTGCCGCGAGGGGCGGCCTGAACTTGCAGCCTTTCTCCGGCAGTTACAGAATCTGGCGATCCCCGCGCTCGCGCTGTGGGCGCTGCTGCGCTACCTGGCGGGCCTGCCGGATGACAGCTTTTGGCTACGGATGGCCGACACCCTCCTCGCGCTGGTTGGGGTTTATGCCGCGCTCAGCGGCTTGCAGTTGCTGCTGTACAGCTTCGGCGCCATCGCCACCAAGGTGCCCAAGCTGGCGATCGACCTGGTGCGCCTCTCGCTGGTCGCGCTCGGCGCGGCGGTGGTCATCTCCCGCGTCTGGGATGCTGATCTCGGCCAGCTGGTTGCCGCCCTCGGCGTCGGGTCCGTGGTGCTCGGCCTCGCCCTGCAGAACGTCATTGGCAATATCGTGGGCGGCGTCTTCCTCGCCTCCCTGCGGCCCTTCGCGATCGGCGACGTCATCAAGCTTGGCGATCGTCTGGCGCGCGTCGAACAGCTCGACTGGCGCGTCGTGACGCTGCGCGTGCAGGGTGAGAAGATCCTGACCCCGACCGCCGAGCTGAACGGCAAGACCGTGAGCATCGTGGGCCCGGCGGGCAATCCCCGGGTGTTTGAGGTCACTGTCGATGTCGCCGTCCAACACCCGCCGGAGCAGGTGAAGGCGGCGCTGCTGGAAGCTGCGCGCGACATCCCGCAACTGACCGAACCCGGGGCGGCCAGCTGCTTCGTCACCGGCATCGAAGCCGGCATGGTGCGCTATCTGATCGCCCTGCCGCTGTCCGCGCCGTTGATCTCCGCCAGCGCGCGGAGCGAGCTGCTGTCGCGCTTCTGGTACGTCGCGCAGCGGCGCGGCATCTCGCTCGCCCCCTATGATGCCGCCACGGGGACCCCGCCACGCCAGGATGCGCCGGAGCAAGTGGCGACGCGCCTGGCGATGCTTGCCGCAGCCAGCGGCTTCCTGCGCCCCGGGCTGCCCTTGCAAGCGCTGGCCGAGGCATCGCAGGTGCATCTCTATCGCCCTGGCGACCAGTTGCTTGCGGCCGGGGTCAAGGCGCCAGCGGCGCTGTTGATCCTGGATGGCCAAGTCGTGGTCAACCATGGCACGGGCAGCCAGACGGTGACGCTAGAGCGGCTCGGCGCGGGCGATTTCTACGCGACGCGCGGCATGCTCAGGAACGAGGCGAGCCGTGTGCGGCTCCAGGCCATTTCGGAAGTGCGGGCGCTGGCCATCCCGGTGGTGCCGTTGCACACCCAACTTGCGCACAGTCCGCTGCTCGCACGCGATATCGAGACGGTCCTGGAAGCGCGTGGCCAGGCGCAGGAAAAGCTGGCACGGGTTGATCGCAACCTGCGCGTCGCCTGAAGGCGTGGCGCCGGGCGGGGGAGGCGGCATGGCGGGAACAGCAGGGCGGCGGCGCGGTCAAGGGCTCGGTCAAGGGCTCGGCCGCCGGGGGCTGCTGGTTCTCCCCTTTCTCGGGGCCAGGGCCGGCAGCGCGGCGGAGGGCGATTTCCCCAATCGGCCGGTGACCATCATCGTGCCCTTTCCGCCTGGTGGCGCGACCGATGCCATCGCCCGGCCAGTCGCGGCCGGCTTACAGAAGGTGTGGGGCCAGTCGGTGGTCTTGCAGAATCGGGGCGGCGGCGGTGGGGCCATCGGCATGAACGCCGCCCAGCGGCTGCCGGCGGATGGCTATTCGGCGCTGATCCAGCATGTCGCGTGGTCGTCCATCCCGGCCGCCGATGCGTTGTTCGGCCGCCCCCCCTCGATCGATACTGCGGCCTTCACGCCGATCTCGCTGCTGACCGCCGATCCGCTGATCTTCTGCGTGAAGGCGGACGCGCCATGGCGGAACTGGGCGGAGTTCGTCGCCGATGCCCGGGCGCGGCCGGGGGAGATCGCCTATGGCTCCTCCGGCGCCTATAGCGCCGTGCACCTGCCGGCCGAGATGCTGGCACACGCGGCCGGCATCCGCCTCCATCACGTGCCCTATACCGGCGGTGGGCCCTTGATGACGGCCTTGCTTGGTGGACAGATCGCCACCACCAGCAGCGTGCCGACGGTGATGGCCCCGTTCATCAAGGACGGCCAAATGCGCGCCCTGGTCAGCACCGGGGCGAAGCGCGTGGCATTGCTGCCCGATGTGCCGACGGCGATGGAACTCGGCTATTCCGGGGTGGAGTTCTATCTCTGGGTCGGGCTCTTTACCCAGGCCGGGGTTGATCCGGCGCTGATCGCCAGGTGGCGGGACGGCATCGCGGCAGCGGTGGCGGCGCCGGAGACCCTGCGCGCCCTGGCCGGCAGCGGCAGCGTGCTGGATCTCCGCACGGGCGCCGATTTCGCGGCTTTCCTGGCGGCCGATGCCCGCCGGGTGACCGACGCGGTGCAGCGAATCGGCCGGGTGGAGTAGCCGCCGCAGCGCAGAACACCGGGGGCGTCCGCCCGGCGATTGAGGGCCAGAAAACAGACCATGACCCGCGGGCACATCGGTTGCCCGCAGATATCAGGCGTCCTCAGCCGCGGCGCGGGCGAGTTCGCGCAGCCGCGCCGCGCCAGCGGTCCCCTTCAGCGCGTCGCGCCAGGCGTTCTCGGCCACGCGCTGATGCAGCGTCACGGCTTCCTCGGCGGCGGTGATCATGGCGATGCCGTGGGAGATGAGCGGATTGGCATCGGCGGCGAAGGGGCTGACCACGACATGCGCCCGCTCCCGCCCACGCAGGACCACGAAATTGCCCGGCGGCTCGCCGCCGGCGATCAGGCCCAATTGCAGGCCGATCGGCACCTGTTCCATCAGCAGAGCCAGGTTCTCCACCTCGGCCTGCGCGGCGGAACGGGCGCGGGTGCGGGTACGCTCCGGCCCCGGCAGGCCGGCGGCGACGCCATCCTGCAACATGCGACGGATGGCGGCTTCCGAAAGAATCCCGATGATGTTCGGCCGGCGCTGCTGATAGAGCCGTCGGCGGGCCGCCAACAGGCCCAGCGCCTGTTCGGTGAGAGCCTGCCCCTGCACCCGGTCAGGCTGCCCGCTCACCGCCTCGGACCAGGCCTCGGCCACGGCGCCATCGAAGGCATCGGTGGCCACCTGAAAGCAGGTGGCGCCACCCAGCAGCAGGATCTGATCGGCCTCTTCCTCGATCTGGCGCGTACGCTCGAGGAAGGCGAGGGGGCGGGAGAAATATTCGACTCCGATCCCAAGCAGCGAGAGTGGGGAGATCTTCAGCAACTCAGCGAGGCGGCGAATCGTATCAAGCTTTATGACTTCGCCTTTTTCGTAACGGTAGAGCGCGGCGCGGGAGACACCCAGCCGGGCGGCGATCTCCTCAGCCCGCAATCCGGATTCCAGGCGATAGGCCCGCAACTGCTGGCCGACATCGGCAAAGCGCATTCAACCTCTCCCGGCTTCGTCCGCATCGGGGCGGACGAGAATCGGCGGGAAGCGCTTCACTCTGAGCCAAGATCGGCGGTGCGGGCGCAATGCCCAGACCATGAACCTTGGCGGCAGTTTTTGAGAGCGACGCGATACCGCGCGATGACGTCTCAAATACTGCTGCGATTCCCAGGGGCGCGCAAGCCCGTAATCGGCTTACTGCGCCCTCGCGGACAATTTATTTTTCATTTTCCGCTCAGTCACTCAGGATCTGGCGCCACCTTGTGTGCCGCCATGGTCTCCAGCGCCCGGACCAGGCCCGAGTGATCGAGCCCGCCATGGCCGGCGGCGATGGCCGCGGCAAACAGCTGCTGCGTCGCCGCCGTGTTCGGCAAGGCGACGCCGAGTTCCTTGCCCGCCTGCAAGGCGAGGTTCAGGTCCTTCTGGTGCAACACGATCCGGAAGCCGGGCGCGAAGGTGCGCTTGATCATGCGCTCGCCGTGCAGCTCCAGGATCCGTGAGGTGGCGAGGCCGCCGGTGATGGCCTGGCGCACCTTGGCCGGGTCGGCGCCGGCCTTGCTGGCGAAGAGCAACGCCTCGGCCACGGCTTCGATGGTCAGGGCGACGATGATCTGGTTGGCGACCTTCGCCGTCTGCCCGGCGCCGTTGCCGCCGACCAGGGTGATGTTCTTGCCCATGGCCTCGAACAGCGGCTTGGCGCGGGCGAAGTCCGCCTCCTCGCCACCGACCATGATGGTCAGGCTGGCCTGCTTGGCGCCAACCTCACCGCCCGAGACGGGGGCATCGAGATAGGCGCAGCCGAGGGCCGTGATGCGCGCGGCGAAATCCTTGGTCGCGGTCGGGCTGATCGAGGACATGTCGATCACCAGCTTGCCCGGCGAAAGCCCGGCGGCGACGCCGGCCGGGCCGAACAGCACGGCCTCCACATCCGGGGTGTCGGGGACCATCAGGATGATGACGTCGGCGGCGCGGGCGACCGCAGTTGCATCCGCCAGCACGGTGAAGGCAGCGCGGCTGTCGGCCGAGAGCGAGGCCCGGTCCGGCACGCAGATCGCGTGTCCGGCGGCCTTGAGATGCCCGGCCATGGGCAGGCCCATGATGCCGAGGCCGATGAATCCGATTTGCATGCGCGTCTTCCCCTTATTGCCTGTCTTACGCCTTGTAGGGCTGGAACCAGCCAAGCCCGGCTTCAGTATTGCCGGCCGGGCGGTATTCGCAGCCGATCCAGCCGGCGAAGCCCAACTCGTCGATCCGGCGGAAGACGAAGGGCCAGTTCACTTCGCCGGTGCCCGGCTCGTTGCGGCCGGGATTATCGGCCACCTGCATGTGCGCGATCAGCGGCAGGTGCTTCTCCACCCGCTTGACGATGTCGCCCTCGGTGATCTGGCAGTGATAGAGGTCGAATTGCAGCCCGATGCGATCCGCCCCGATGCCACGGATGATCGCCGCGCCTTCCTCCGTGGTGTTGAGGAAGTAGCCGGGGATGTCGCGGTGATTGATCGGCTCGATGATCGGCAGCACGCCGGCCTTGGCGCATTCCCGCGCCGCCCAGGCGAGATTGGCCGCATAGGTCGCCAGCAGCGTATCACGCGGCACGCCGGCGGGCGTGAGCCCGGCCATCACATGCAGCCGCGGGCAGCCGAGCGCGGCGGCGTAATCGAGCGCGCGCTTGATGCCTTCGCGAAACTCCGTCTGCCGGCCCGGCAGGGCCGCCATGCCGCGCTCCCCGGCCTCCCAATTCCCGGGCGGGCCGTTGAACAGCGCCTGGGTCAGCCCGTTATCCTGCAGCCGGGCGGCGAGGTCGGCGGCCGCATACTCATAGGGAAAGAGGAACTCCACCGCCTGGAAGCCGGCGGCGCGGGCGCGGGCGAAGCGATCGAGGAAGGGCACCTCATTGAACATGAGGGAGATATTGGCGGCGAAGCGCGGCATGGGGGTTCCCCTCGGCGGACTGGCCGGGAGTGTAGGGCAGGCGGGGCGGCGCCGAAATCGCCTCTCTCGGGCGGCGCCGTGTGGCGGCGAGGGGAGCCCGCCCGATCAGCGATCACATGGCCATCAGAAACCGCGTTTTGCGCGTCTCCTGCACCGGCCGGCGGTCTGGGCGATTCCGCTCGGGCGGATCTTGCTCTAAGCCTTCGGGATGCGCGACCCCATCCTGGCCCCCGGATCGGATCCCGGCCGCTTGTTCGGCCTGCTGGCCCTGATTGTCCTGGGTGGCGCCTGCCTGCTGGTGCTGCGACCGTTCATCTCCGCCCTGCTCTGGGCGGCGATCCTGGTCTATTCAACTTGGCCCGCTTATCGCGCGCTGCGGGAACGGCTGGGTCTCGGGGCCTCCGGCGCCGCGGCGGTGATGGTGGCCGCCGCTTTCCTGTTGCTCGTGCTGCCGCTCGTGCTGGCCACCCCGACCAGTCGGGAGGAGATCGAGGCCCTGCGCCGCGGGGTGGAAGGGCTGCTGAGCCGGGGTCTGCCGAGCATTGGCGACTGGCTCGGCCGGCTGCCCTGGATCGGGGCCTCGATCGCAAAATATGTCCAGGGTCTCGATTCAGGCCTTGGCGGGCTGCTTGCCAGCCTTCGCCCCTATGCCGGCAGCTTGGCGCAGGAGGGTCTCGCCTTGCTGCTGGCGGTGCTCTCCGGCCTTGCCCAGGTGGTGATCGCGATCCTGCTGGCCTTCTTCTTCTACCGCGACGGGCCGGCGATCGCTGGGCGGCTGGAGGCGGTGCTGCACCGCCTGGCCGGGGAGCGCGCGCACGACCTGCTGGCGTTGACCGGGGCGGTGACGCGGGGCGTCGTCTATGGCCTGTTGGGGACCGCGCTGGTGCAGGGCGTGCTGACGACCTTCGGGCTCTGGGTCTCCGGCGTGCCGCAGCCGCTGCTGCTCGGCGTCATCGCCGGGGTCATCTCCATCCTGCCGGTCGGCGCGCCGCTGGTCTGGATTCCGGCTTCGATCTGGCTGCTGGCGGAAGGGCGGACGGGCTGGGGGATTTTCCTGTTTCTCTATGGCGCCCTTGGCATCAGCAGCGTCGATAATTTCGTCCGCCCCTGGTTGATTTCGCGGGGCGCCGACCTGCCGTTGCTGCTGACGTTGCTTGGCGCCTTTGGCGGGGTCTTCGCTTTCGGCTTCCTTGGCCTGTTTCTTGGGCCGGTGCTGCTCGCGGTCGGGTACACCGTGCTCAGGCAATGGGCCGATACTGACCGCCCGGCGGCGGAGACGGGCGATTGAGGCCTTTCTTGGCGGGCGGCGCCGGCCTATCAGGCCGGCGTGTTGCATAACCCCATGACCCGCCACGCCAAGGGCGCGCCGTGATCGCCTTCACCCTCAGCCGCGTGCTGCAGGCCATCCCGGTCATGCTGACGGTGGCGCTGATCAGCTTCCTGATGTTCACCTATGTGGGTGATCCCGTGGCGATCATGCTCGGACAGGATTTCACCGAACAGCAGCGCACCAAGCTGATCCACGACCTTGGCCTCGATGCGCCGATCCTGGTGCAATTCGCCCGCTTCATCGGCAATGCGCTGCAGGGTGAGTTCGGCCTGTCCTACCGCCTGTCGCGGCCGGTGTCCGAGCTGATCGCCGAACGCGCGCCG